>Ga0114999_10004283_pt1 | contig 17376 bp, 16 predicted proteins | sample ArcticOcean_MG_C_3_FD_89820 | JGI IMG/M metagenome (GOLD analysis project Ga0114999, IMG submission 89820) | Marine microbial communities from western Arctic Ocean - ArcticOcean_MG_CB8_126 | ecosystem: Environmental > Aquatic > Marine > Oceanic | place: Arctic Ocean: Canada Basin | collected...
CGGACCCCGACTCCAGACTTCGATCGAAGTCCGATCAAGCAGCGACCTGAATTGTCTGGAGTCTATCCCGGCTATGCGTGAGCCGCTGCGTGAGCGAGCCCCTCATTGGTCGACAGATTGATGGACGAGCCGAACTGGGACGTTCCGCTCGGCTGAAAGACGTAGCCTTGACGGACGATGGAGTGGATCGCAACATCGCGATGGCCGCGTAGCTTCTTTCGAAGCCGGCTAACGTGGACGTCAACCGTTCGGGTCTTCGCCTCGTCGGCATATCCCCAGATCGTTTTCAGCAAATAGGGCCGAGAAAAGCACCGGCCGGGATTGCTCTCGAGCAGGTGCAGAAGCTCTTGTTCTTTTTGCGTGAGGTGGACCTTAGCTCGTGTCGAGCCGTTGCGAGTAGCCATATCCAGTAACCCCGGGCGCCTAAATGGCTGCCTTCTACCGTGGTGTTTCGCCGAAACGCCAGGGAAAGTTACGGTGAAGTTCGACCGGCTGGGGAGACAATGTGCGGCGGGTCACCCTCAATGCGGACCGGCCGGGGGCCGACTGAGCAATCGGGTAGACGGTCGTTGCCGTAGTAGCGCAATCCATAGAGCACGTGGCGGCGAACATCGCCAATACAGGCGGTGGCTTGTTGAGGCTCGACTTGTTGCCACAGTTCGCGAGTTCCCGCCTGGCGACTGATGTCGGGGAAGACGGTCAGCTTGAGAAGGAAAAGGTTCGCGGCGGCACTCAGCGCGACGGCGGAGACGGCGGAGACGTGGAGTCCTCTCGTGGCGAGGGCCGCGACGAGGGCAGCAGCGATCAGCGCACTCGCTACCCATGGCCATGACACGTCCACCGGAGGCCAGGCGCGGGTCAGCCCCCGCGAAAGGGCTTCGGGAAGAACGGCGGCAGCAACCGGCACGAGAGCTATGAGCAAAGCGGCGGATGTAAGCAACGTCACAGAGCGGCGGGTCTTGGCGAGGCCTATTCCCATCAGCGCGGCGAGCGGAGGCAGCGCCGGCAGGATATAGGCGGGGAGCTTGTTCGTGGATAGCGAGAAGAACAGAAGCGTCGTTACGGCCCAGCCGGCTAGGAATCGAAGTCGGACATCGTCGCGGAGGGGCAGTCCACGGATAAGGCCCAATAGCGGCGTCCAGGGGGCCAATGCCCCCAGAAGGACCGGCACGAAATACCAGAACGGTTGTACGTGTTGCAGTTCAGAACTCACGAACCGAAGTACGTGGTGCTTCCAGATGAACTCCTCGACAAAAACGGAGCCGTTTGGGATGTAGCAGAGCACGTACCAAGGCAAGCAGACTGCCGCGAATACAGCTAGGACACCTGGACGGGCCAACGACAGGATTCGCGCTCGCAGACGGGAATCGGCGATCAAGGGAAGAAGGGCCAGAAAGGCGATCGCGGGGCCGACGAGCCCTTTGGCCAGAACGGACAGGCCGAGAAACGCGCCAAAGAGTAACGGGGACTTTGACGAGCTGTCGTCATCGCGGCCGAGCCATGACAGCAACGAAAGCAGGGCGACGGAGACAGCAGCCGAAAGCGGTAAATCGAAGATGCCGGCTTGCGAGAACACGACCCAGCCAACGGATGTGCCTAGGATCATCGCCGCGAAGGCGGCCGCCTCTTGTCCGAACGAGGATTTGAGCGTTAGGTAGAAGTAGATGAGAAAGCCCGCGCCAAGCAGAGCAACGGGCAGGCGGGTGGCAGTGTCGTCGTTGAAGCCGAACGTGGCAGCGGCGGCGCCCATCCAATAGAGCAAGGCGGGCTTCTCGAACCACGCTTCGCCGCTCAAGCGCGGCGTGACCCAGTCGCCGGAAACGGCCATTTCCCTCGCGATCGCGGCGTAGCGAGGCTCATCAGGGCCGACGAGCCCGCGTTGCGACGCACCCCAGAGATAGAGGCCGTAGATGACGGCCAGGCCGGCCAGCCACGCTGCGAGAGATTGGCGACGCATCGAAGAGACTTTCCAAGTGTAACCAAGCGGTCCGTGGAGTACGGGAGCTTCGGGACCCAACCAGGAATCGTTGGACTTTCGATCCAGCGGGCTTTACCAGGGCCGCACCGCGGGCGGGCGGACTTACAACCGCGCCTCTGTTGCTTCGGGGAAAGGAGTGTATGGGTCGGTTACCGGCACTTGTGAACTGCGTGGTCGCCCACACGGTTTGATCAGAACAGCCTTACGGCTGTGGCTCTGAGTGTCGGGTGCGATTGTGGTGCTCTGGCTTGGGGTTCATCCGCGGGCAGAGCGGCTAGCGCCGCCGACGGGGCATGGGAGTGCCGTCCGGCCCGTAGACAACGCCAGGCTGGGGTTGCTGTTGCTGGTTCGGGTTCTGCTGATTCGGATTCGGCTGCTGCGGCATGCCGGGATTTGTACCCGGTGGTGTTATACCCGGCTGCGGTGCGGCGCCGGGCTGTGGCTGACCGAAGCCTGGCTGCCCAGGGCGCTGACCAAAACCGGGTTGCCCTCCGCGTTGCCCAAAGCCCGTCTGTCCGGGGCGCTGCCCGAAGCCGGGTTGTGGTGTGGGTGGAATACCGCCCTGTTGCGTGGGACCGGCGGCGGGATATCCCGGGGGAAACGCACCGGCGCCCGGCAACCCGCCCAATGTACCGGACGGAGTTGTACCGGGCTGGCCGGCTGGCAGCGACTGTGAGGCACCCGGCATGCCCGTGGCTCCAGGACCGGCGGCCCCGCCTAGTTTGTCGTCCTTACGGTAGTCGTAGACGAACTCCCATTCGTTGTACATCTCGCGGCCTTCATACAGCTTGACGCCCATCTCTTGCGCCTTGGTGGCAACGCCGGCGATCCCGCCCTTGAAGGCTCCTCCGCCTCCGCTATTCGCACGCTGATTGTTGCGCAGGCCGGCCAATCCACCGGGGCGAGGCGAAGTGAGAATCCCTCGAATCACGTCGGCAGCCTGTCCGCCGATGGCTTGCGGACCGCCACCAGGCATCGCACCCGCGGGCATTCCGCCGACCGCCCCACCCGGAGCGGCGCCTCCTCCAAAACCGGACGGTGCGCCACCGATGCGGTTCCGGCCTTGTGCGTTGCGATTCTGCTGATTGGGTTGCTGCGCCCCGGGGAACCCCTGCCCCTGCTGATTAGGAACCTGGCCCGGGCGCATGCGGGAGTAACCGGGATACTGCCCCTGTTGCGGCTGATTCGGGTCGCCCTGCTCGGGACTCGGCGGCGGGATTGGGTTTCCATTCTCATCGTATTGAGGGGCCGGCGTTTGCCCGGGCACCCAACCGGGCGGGCGGTCCGTGGAGCCGATCACCTCGGGCGCGACGGATTCCCGCACTTCCCTCGCGCGGTCGGCTCCACGGAAACGTCCGTCAGGTACGACCGGCGGCTGATAAACACCGGTAGAGCCCGGATAGGGTTGCTGCTGGGTGCCGAAACCGCCGCGGTTCTGGTTGCCACCGCGTCCGCCCATGCTCATCCCTTGGCCCATCCCCTGGCCCATGCCCGCACGTTGACCGATTCCGGAGCCTTGGCCCATCCCTGCGCCTTGACCCTGCTCGTTGGGGTCTTCGAGATCGTGAATCAGCGAATCCTTGAAACGTCCGTCACTCCCCATCCGAATGAGACGCCATTCGTCGTTCTCATTCATGGGGTCTTTGTAACGTTGGCGCAGGTAGCGGACGCCATTCGTCTCTTCGAGATCGTCGAACTCGGAGGGGTACTTCTTGTGCTCGCGGAAGTAGAGCTCGATGGCGCGCTTGTACTGCTCTCCGCGATAGATGAGCCGCTCTTCGCGAAGGCGTTGCGCCTGCATCGCGGCACGTGGCAGCGAGAGGGCTAGGCCAATCAACAGTGTGGCGGCGAGAAAGATGATTGTGAGAAACGCGAACCCCTGCTCACCCTTGGCGCGACGGCCGGGAGTTCGCTTCGGCGATGTGCGCGGCGTGCTCATGGTCCAACCGTTGTTACGCCGGTCCTTCGATCAGCCGTAGCGTCTGCTGATCCTTGAAGTCCAGATCTTCCATCACGATCGAGTTCAACCCGATACGAATGATCTTGTAGCGCTTCTTGAACACATCCCCCTCGGCTCCGATGAGGATTTCCTCTCCATCGAGCAGAAACGCCCGCTTGTCGGGACTGTCCGGTTCGCTAGCAAACCCATAATACTTGAAGCTGATCGGGGGCGCTTTGCGCGCGGCCGTCGGAGCTGGTTTGGCAGCGGCGTTCGTTTTCCGATTGCGTTCTGCCTCTTTGAGGCGTCGCTGTGCCTCGGCCACTTTGTCCGGTTCGGGCGCGGCGACTTGCGGTTTCTTGCGCTCGCCGAAACGGAACAGGTCCCGCTCGACGCCGGCGAACTCAACGGCTTTCACGGCGGCCCACAGATCGGTACGGAGCGTCGGGTCAACGACCATCGGGTCGAGCGGCTCATCGTCGGCGCCAAGGCCGAAGCGCGGCCGGAAGTTGCCTCCGCGGCTGATCGACCGGCCGGACGTCACGCGTTGCTGCTGCGGGCGTTTCATCGTTGTCGCCTGAGCGGCCGGAGGGGCTGGACGCGGCGTGCGCCTTCGCGTTCCGCCACCGAAGAACTGCGAGTAGACCATATAGACCGCGATGACGGACACCACCGCCAACACAATGACCTTGTTCTTTTCCGCGCCGAGTTTCATAGGTTCCGTACAAACGTGTCGATTCTCATCGTGATCTGCAAATCGTTGGAATCCGACCGGGGTGTCGCACCCAGCGCGCCGATAATGAGAAATTCTTCGGAATGATCCAGACGGTGCAACAGATTCACGAGTTGCTCGTAGCGTCCGCGAAAGCTCGCCTGGACCGTGATGGCGCCGTAGTCATCGTCAGCCCCCTCAATCGGGTCAGGATTGTAGGACCGCTCGCGCGATTCCAGCCCGGCTTCATCGGCGGCCGCGTCTAACTCGGTGACGAGCCGCGAAAACGTATTACGCCGCGCCAAGGTGAGCTCATCGATGAGCGCATCGCCGTCGGCGCGGGCTTTCTCGACCTTCTCAACAACCGCCCTGAGCTTTTCGAGCTCAACCGTCTTCTGTTCTCTCTGATCAAAAAGGGTTCGAAGCAGAATATCCTGCTCCTGCTCGCGCGCGCCCAAAGGCCGCACGGCGAACACATAGAAGATGGCGTCGAACGCAAATAGCACGCCCAGAGCGACCAGCATGTGCCGGCGGGTGATTCGCCGCCACCAGGGCAGCGCAGACTTTCGTTTCGGCGTCGTTTGCGCCGTGTTCGACTCAGAGTTGCTGTTCATAGCGCACCATTAGTCGGTATTTGAAAATTGGGTCCTGCTCGGTCGGCGGGGATGATCCCCTCACGTCGGGCGTCCCAAAGATATCTGATTCCTCCAGCACCTTGAGTAGTTCGATAAAGTCCGGCCGTGTTTCCGCACCGACCGTCATATCCAAGAGAACTTTGTTATCCGGCGTGATCTCGGGCCGGATCTGCTCGACGCGCACCCGCGGCGGGAAGATCAACTCCAGGTCGGCGAACGTCTTGGTCCAGGAAACCCCTTTGCGATACAGCAACTCGTTGAGGAAGAGGGACCGCTCAAGCACCCGCGCATTGGCAGGTTCGGTCAATTTCCGTTTGAGTTTAGCGTCCTCGGCTTGCAACGCCAGTACTTGGGATCGCAGTTCAGCCTCGCGATGGACGAACCGCGGCGCGGGTTCACGATTTCGCACGTAGACGGTGAGAAGCACAGCAGTGGCCGCCAGCAGTACAAGTCCCGCCGCGCCGGCTGACACCCAGAAGAGCCGCCTTTGGTCGAATGGGCGTGTCGCTAGATTGAGTTCGAGATACACCAGTCCATTTCCTCAGTTCACGCTCAGGTAGCCCCAGATGCCGGCTTCACCGCCGTCGACCGGACCCTCCGGCGTACGCAACCACTCGATGTCGTATTCCGTTCCGGTCGGGATCTGGTCAAACCCACACAGCACCAACTTGCTGACGGGCGCGCCGAAATGGTCTTCGACAAATACCATCGTCGGGTAGATGTCACGCGCGGCTTCGTCCCATTCATCTTCCGCGTCGACGGGAGCCGCGAGGTCGACCGATCGAACCATTCGCACGACACCCGCTTCCACGACCGCCATCGTGAGCGACGCTCTGGAACGCTTGGCGAGTAACGTCATCGGCTCGTCCGGCAACAGGTTCAGCGCGGCGCATGTCGAGAGCGAGACATAGCCCGGCCAAAGTCCTCGTTGCTCGAACGGGGTTTCGTATTGGCGGATCACTTCCGCCGGAATCGCCGCGACCAGCGCCGCTACTCCGTTCGCGGTCGGCCAGGTCCTGTGAGCGATACGAGCCGCCTCGATATCGAACGGCACCGTCTTTTTCAATCGCCAGCGAATCAGTTTCAAGCGCTCTTTGGCGTCACCCGGTAGGCTATCGAAGTCAAGCACCGTCAGGCGCGCGCAGTTGTCCGGCAGGACGAGGGCTACGTCGGGCCGACGCAACTCACCGAGTTGGTCGAGAACGTTTCCCACCACCTTGTCGAAGGTGCCCGCGTCTTGAATGTTCTGGCGGTGCGGCGAAAGATCGAGCAAACCCGGCGGCAAATCTTGGCGGGCGCGGGCGATCACCTCGGCCGTCTTGGGATCGCGCTTCACGGCGGACACACCGAGACCGCTGACTTCGACGACGACAGCCGGCGGCGGGTCCACAATCATATATTTGAGACGGCGAAGCATTGCGATCATTCCTGATTAGTCGATGAACGTAGCCTTGTTGATTTCGCGTAACGTCGTAATGCCGTCGCGGACGCGCTCGACGGCGGATTCTCTCAACGTACTCATACCCTCTTCACGCGCCGCGCGGGAGATCTCCGACGACGGCTTGCGGTCGAGGATCAGCTCGCGGATCTGGTCCGTCAAGTTCAGTAACTCGTGGATTGCGGTTCGACCGCGATAGCCGGTACCGGCGCATTCGATGCAACCGGGGCCTTCGGCGAACTCGAAGTCGGCCCACTCGGCAAGATCCAACTGCGACTCTTCGAGTAGTTCCTTGGGGTAGCGCACGCGCGTCTTACAGTGCTCGCAAATCACGCGGACCAGCCGCTGCGCCAGGATGCAGTTCAGCGCCGAAACGAAGTTGTAGGCCTCGACGCCCATGTTGAGGAAACGTCCGAGCACGTCAACGACGTTGTTGGCGTGCACTGTCGTGAAAACCAAGTGACCGGTGAGCGCGGATTGAATCGCGATCTGCGCGGTTTCGGCGTCGCGGATCTCGCCGACCATGATCTTGTCGGGGTCATGGCGCAAGATGGAGCGCAAACCGCGCGCGAACGTCAGCCCCTTCTTCTCGTTGACGGGGATCTGCGTAATTCCCTTGATCTGGTACTCGACCGGATCTTCAATGGTGATGATCTTGTCTTCGTCGGTCTTAATCTCGCTGAGCGCGGCGTAAAGCGTGGTGGTCTTGCCGCTACCGGTCGGCCCGGTGACGAGCACCATGCCGTAGGGCTCGTGAATGTAGCGCCGGTAGACCTTGAGGTCGCGCTCGGAAAACCCGACAACGTCCAGGGAGAGATCGTGAAACTTCTCGCTCATCGACTCTTTGTCGAGTACGCGTAGAACGCAGTCCTCGCCGTGTACGGTCGGCATGATCGAGACACGAAAATCGATCTGGCGGCCCTTATAGCGGACCCGGAAACGCCCATCCTGCGGGATGCGGCGCTCGGCGATATCGAGCTCCGACATCACCTTGATGCGCGAGATGATCGTCTGATCCCATTCCTTGGAGATCGGCGGCATGGCGTAATGCAGCACGCCGTCGATGCGGTACTTGATGGCGACCTCGTCGGTGCGCGTCTCGACGTGGATGTCACTCGCCCGCCGCTCAAGAGCGTTGAAGATCGTGGTGTCAACCAAGCGGATGACGGGATTGATATGGTCGTCGCCGGTGAGCTTCTCGATCGAGATCGTCTCGTCGGAATCCTCGTCCTGGATGACGTCAAGGACGAATCCTTCGGTGACTTCCTCGAGGACACGTTGTGACTGGTCGGTCTTCTTGAGAAGACTCGTGATCTGCGTCAGCGTGGCGACGTTGATACGGATCTTCTTTTCGAGTAGCAGCGAAATCTCATCGAGCGTCGGCAATTGCCGCGGATCGGCGATCGCGATTTCGAGAACGTCGTCGCCCTCACTGACCGGCACAAAGTTGTACCGAAACATGAGCTCGACGGGGATTGAGCGGAATAACTCCGCGTCGATCGTGACCTCGTCGAGGTCGATGAACCCGTAGTGATAGCGGGAGGCGAGCGAGCGTGCTTGCTCTTCCTCGACACTCGGGTCCACTCGAAGTGGTTGTTCTTGCGCCGCCATCTCAGTCCTACTTTATAGTGTCTCCGCCAAGCTGAAAATGGGCAAATAGAGAGAGATCAACACGAATGCCACAAAGATCCCCATGAAGATCATGATGGCCGGTTCAACGAGCGAAAGCGCCGCCGTCATCATCGTATTCACGTCGTCGTCGAAGAACTCAGCGACGGAGTGCAGCATCGCCGGCAGCGAACCGGTCGACTCACCCACGTTGACCATCTCGATCGCGAGCGACGGAAAGATACCGGCCGCGGCCATCCCTTTCGAGAGAGGCTGCCCTTCGCGAACCATCTCGCGGGACTTCGCCATCGAGTCCCGCAGCAGCCGCGACCCGAGCGATGTTCCGGTCGTCTCAAGCGCTTGCACAAGCGGGATACCGCCCTGCAAGAGCGTCCCCATGAGGCGGCAGAGTTGAGCCACCTGATACTTGATCCAGATCTGACCGAACAGCGGCACCTTGAGCTTGAAGCGATCCAGAGAATTGCGCACACTCTCGGAGCGAGCCCACCATACGAGCGCCGCGCCGATCCCGAAAACGGCGAGTGTAATCGGGAACAGGTTCTCGCTGGTGGTCGTCCCGACGGCGACGAGCACTTGCGTCATGTACGGCAGTTGCGCATCCATGCTTTCGTACAGCGACGCGAACTCCGGCACGACGTAGGTCACCAGGAACAGGATCAGGATGAACACCAGCGAAACAAGCATCGCCGGGTAGATCAGTGACACGATGATCTTCTTGCGTACGCCCAGAGCAACTTTCTGGTAGGTCACGTAGCGTTCGATGACCTCCGGCAGGCTGCCGCTCTTCTCGCCCGCCATCACCGACGTGGTGTAGATCGGTGGAAAAACACCCTCGGACTGAAAGGCCCCCGACAGCGGCATGCCGCTCGTGACCTTCTCCTGGACCGACAGCAAGTGCTCGCGCAAGCGGCGGTTCTTGACGTTGCCCACGAGCAGATCAAGAGCCTTGAGAATAGGCAGGCCGGCACGGGTGAGCGTGACGAACTGCTGGTTGAAAATGAGGAACTGCTCGATATGCAGCTTGCGGCCCGAAGAAGGCCGCACGTCGATATTCAACTCCTTGATGGAGCGGCGCGGCTTGACCGAATAGATCAGGACTCCGCGATCGGACAAACGTTGCCGTAGCGCCTCTTCGGAGTCAGCCGTCTCCACTTCCTCGTGGACGTGGCCTTGCGGATCGGCGTATTTGCAGACGTACTGGCTCATGGCTGCCCCCGGCGTTGGGGCATGTCAAGGATTTCGGCATCGGCGGGCGCTTGGAAGATGAATAGCCTCTCGTCGAGCTTAAGATTGGTCTCTTCCTGCGCAAAGGCGAAGGTCGTTACGGTTCCATCGCGTCCGAACACGCGCAGACGCTTGAAGTTATACGCCTCTGGGTCGTAGGTGAACTCGACCCGCTCGAAGTAGTCTTTGCCGGGGCGGCCTTCGCCGACGATGGCGGTTTGACCGTCGATCGTTGCGGACTCCAAGTTGCGGAACTGACGTCGAAACCGCAGGCGTCCGAGCAGAAACGACAGCGGAGCTCGCAAATCGCCCGTGTCGCCGAGCTTGACGGGACGCACTTGGTTCGTGTTCGGGTTGTACATATGTAGGACTTCGCCGTCGCCAACCAGGAGTTTTCCGGCGGGCTCGCTGTAGTCCCAACGCATCTTCTGGGGCCGCAGCAATGACAAAGTGCCGCGCTCATGGAAGCGGCGCCCCTCTTTGTACTCCATCGTTTGGGCGAACTCGACCCGCATGGTACCGAGGCTGTTGTAGTGCACCTCGATCGCCGAGAGCACGTCTCCAAGTTTCGGCTCCGCCGCACCTGGGAGCACCAGCAAAGCGGCAAGACACACGGCTGCGCAAATTCTACCCACGTACGTATGACGTAGTAGGTAGGGCCTGCGTTTAGGGAAACTTTCGAGGGAAAACAGGCTGTGCGAATCGGCCCAACAGCGGGCTAGGAAGCTCGGGAGGCCCGCGCAGCGGGTTTCTTCTCGGACCGCATGATTTTCTTGAGAGCGTCGTCGGCCGTCAAGCGTCGCACTTGGTCCGTGATGCAGACCGAAATGATCGGTTGGCGCGAGTTGTTGAGGATGTCAACGATGTTCTTATGGCTGTCTTCGAGGTAGAGATTCTTGCCGTCGGTCAGCAGATGAACTTCGGTACCGTTCCGAACTGCCTCAAACAATCCCTTACCGAGTTGTTTTTGAAGAAAACGCAGGACTTTGCGGATCTTCTGGAGCGAGACGCCCTTCCGGCGCAATTCAGTGATCAGGCCGATTTCGATCACTTCATGAAGCTGATAGATGCGCTTGTGGCCCCTCTGGACGGGGCTTACGACGCCCTGTTCGTCCCACCATTGCAACTGCCGGAGACTGACGCCGGTGATCTCGGCAACCTCCAGACTGCTAAATGTCTCTGTGCGGCCTTCGGATTTGGGTGAGCGGGATTTTTTGGAACTGAGCATGGATCAACCACCCCAACCTCATTGCCACGAGCGAACTGCAATGTTGCGGGGTTTTGCAATTGTACGACAACTCGTACCCGTAGCGGTAGTGCAAATTGCAATGCCCTGCAAACAGGTCACTTAGCCTCCGCCGACAAACTCTACAATCTCTATCGAAGCCCCTGCGTCGATCGTCGTGGCCTCTCGGAAGGGCTGTCGCACGATCTCCCGGTTGACTTCAACAGCCACCCGATCGGCCGGTAGTCCAAGCCGCTCGAGCAGGGCGGCAACGCTCGTGCCGGCAGGCACTTCATGTCCCTCTCCATTGAGTAGGAAGCTGACACTCTCGGCTTGACTGGTTGGGCTCGCGGACATCAAATGAACTCCTGACGCGATTATACTTCGCCGCTTTCCAGCAACGAAGCAGCCGACGCGCTAAAATGTGAATCACGGCTTCGATGGGTGGCAACACTTGCCGATCGACGGACGTTCCAGCGACGAGAGGCGTAAGACAAAGCCCCCAGAGAATCGGGCACGGAACAACGTCAAGCAGCAAGCCGAATCCCCTGCTTCCAGTTGTCTCGTGGTAAGAGTGGCTCCCAGTCGAGCCCGGGGATTTCTCAATCGTTTCGACGTTTCTATGACCTTGGAGTTCGACAGGTCGATATGAAGTAGGAAGAGGCTCCGTTGCGCCGGACGACGGCGAGCGAATCGGGGCCGAGACGGAAAAGCCAAGCCAACGCGGTTTGGTCAGCTTCCGGGGTGGAAGTTACAAGTTCGATGGGGCTTCATAAAACCAAAAAGGGTTTGAATCTTCCGATTGCCGGTGGTCCGGAGCAGGTGGTCGGAAACGCTTCGCATCCCGGGCAAGTGGCGCTGCTGGCTGCGGACTACATCGGCATGAAGCCGACGATGCATGTCGCCGTCGGCGACGATGTCCGCCGGGGCCAACTGGTTTTCGAGGACAAGAAGATGCCAGGCGTGCGCTACACCGCGCCCGCATCCGGCAAGGTCACGGCCGTCAACCGCGGCGCACGGCGTGCATTGCAGTCCGTTGTGATTCAGCTCGACCAGGCTGAGTTATCCGGCGGCTCCGATAGCGTTGAGTTCTCTGCTTATGAAGGCGCAGCGCCGGGAGCATTAAGCCGCGAGCAGGTCACCGGCTTGCTGCTGGAATCCGGCCTCTGGACGGCCCTGCGCGCACGCCCATTCGATCGCGTCGCCAATCCTGAGCAGACACCGCGGTCGGTCTTCGTGACCGCCGTGGATACGAATCCTTTGGCGCCCGCCGTTGACAAGGCCCTCGAAGGCCGTCATGGCGATTTCGAGCGCGGCCTGCGAGTGCTGGCACGTCTGACCGATGGCCCCGTATTCGTCTGCAAAGGCGAAGGCAGCAACGTCCCGGTTCCCTCGGAATCGCCGTTTCGCGAAGAAACGTTCAGCGGGTTACATCCGGCGGGCACGGTGGGTTATCACATCCATTGCCTCGATCCGGTCGACCGCAACAAGCTCGTCTGGCATGTGAACTATCAAGACGTTGCCGCGATCGGCAAGCTGTTCGCCACCGGCAAACTCGATGTCGAACGCGTGATCTCGCTGGCGGGTCCGGCTGTGCGCCGGCCGCGACTGCTCCGCACACGGTTGGGAGCTTCGACCGACGACCTCACGTCGAACGAACTGGAAGACGGCGAAGCACGCATCGTGTCGGGATCAGTCCTTTCCGGCCGCGCCGCATCGGGTGCTCTCTTCGGCTACCTGGGGCGCTTTGACCACCAGGTATCGGTCGTAAAAGAAGGGCGGGAACGGGAGTTCCTCGGCTGGCTTGCCCCCGGGATCGGCACGTATTCCATCGTCAACACATTCCTGTCGAAACTGATACCGGGAAAGAAGTTCGCATTCTCCACGTCGCGCAACGGCTCTGATCGGGCCATCGTCCCGATCGGCATGTACGAAAGGGTGATGCCGCTGGACATCATGCCGACGTTCCTGTTGCGATCGCTTGTCGTGGCTGACACCGAAAAGGCCGAAGAACTCGGCTGCTTGGAGCTGGCTGAAGAAGACTTGGCGCTGTGTTCCTTCGTGTGTCCCGGCAAGACCGAGTACGGACCACTGCTGCGGAACGTGCTGACGACCATCGAGAAGGAAGGCTGATGAAGTTCCTCCGATCCATCCTCGACGCCCAGGCCAAACACTTTGAAAAGGGCGGAAAGCTAGAGGCTGCGTACCCGCTCTACGAGATGGCGGACACGTTCCTGTACACCCCCGGAGCGGTCACCAAAGGCGCCTCACACGTTCGCGACGGACTTGACCTGAAACGCATGATGATGGTGGTTGTCGTCGCCCTCGTCCCTTGCGTGTTCATGGCGATGTATAACACCGGCTATCAGTCGCACCTCGCAATTTCGCAAGGCGCGCAGCCGTTAGATACCTGGCAGACTGGCGTCGCCGAATGGCTCGGCTACGGCGCGTGGGATCCGGCGGACATGCTCGCCTGCATTATCCACGGTGCGCTCTATTATCTACCGGTTCTGATCGTCACTTTCGCGGTTGGTGGAGGCTGCGAAGCTCTGTTCTCCGTCGTCCGCAAGCACGAGATCAACGAGGGATTTCTGGTCACCGGAATGCTCTTCCCGTTGATTTTGCCCGCGACGATCCCGTTGTGGCAGGTCGCGATGGGTATTGCGTTCGGGGTCATCATCGGTAAAGAAATCTTTGGGGGCACGGGGATGAATATCCTCAACCCGGCCCTCACCGCGCGTGCGTTCCTATTCTTCGCCTACCCGGCGCAAATCTCAGGCGACAAAGTGTGGACAGCGGCGAATGCCGGCGTGGACGGCGCCAGCGGCGCTACGTTGCTGGCGCAAGCGGCTGTCACCGGACAGGCGGCCTTGACGCAAGGCGTCGAGGAGTGGTGGGATGCATTCATCGGCTTGGTCCCCGGCTCGATGGGTGAAACCTCAACAGCGGCTTGTTTGTTCGGCGCGGCGGTATTGATTCTGTCGCGGGTGGGTTCTTGGCGCATCATGCTGGGCGTTGTCGTTGGTTCCTACGCGACGACCTTCTTGCTCAACACCATCGGGTCGGAAACGAATCTGCTGCTGAACGTGCCGTTTGACTGGCACTTCGTGCTCGGCGGTTGGGCCTTCGGAGCCGTCTTCATGGCGACCGATCCGGTCTCCGCCTCGCATTCGCAAACGGGACGCTACATCTACGGTTTTCTGATCGGCATGTTGGCGATTCTGATCCGCGTCGTGAATCCGGCTTATCCGGAAGGAATGATGCTCGCGATCTTGTTCATGAACCTATTCGCGGCACTCATCGATCACTTTGTCGTACAGGCCAACGTCAAACGCCGGAGGGCGCGTTATGCAGCATAGCGTCAAGTACACCATTCTCTTTGCCGCCGCGGTTTGCGTTGCGTGCGCCATCTTGGTTTCGACTTCGGCCGTCTCGCTAGCCGATCTGCAGGACGCGAACGCGCTGCTCGATAAGCGTAAGAACGTATTGCTCGCCGCAGGCCTGATCGAAGAGGGTCAAAGGGTAACGGCGGCAGACGTCGAGAAGCTATTCGAGAACGTCAAAGCGGTAGCGGTCGACCTCGAAAGCGGCGAACTCGCCGCCGACGTCAATGTGGAGACGTACGACCAGCAGAAGGCCAAGATGGATCCGGCGACGAGCTACGAAGCGCCTCCGAACCCCTCGGTCATCAAGCGACTGCCTAATAGTGCCGTCGTCTACCACGTCCTCGGCGCGCAAGGCCAAATCGAAATGATCGTTCTGCCGATCGAGGGATACGGACTGTGGGGAACGCTCTACGGGTTTCTCGCGCTGGACGTCGATACTACGACGGTTCGCGGCCTGACCTACTACCAGCACAAAGAGACGCCTGGGCTTGGCGGAGAGGTGGACAACCCCCGCTGGAAAGGGCTATGGCCCGGGCGGATCGCGTTTGACGAGAACGGCGAGGTCGCGATCCAGGTGATCAAGGGACAAGCCGGCCCGCCCTCCAGCGACCCCCATCATGTCGATGGGTTGGGAGGCGCGACGATCACGAGCCGTGGCGTAACGAACATGCTGCGCTTCTGGTTGGGCGAAAACGGCTTCGCAACGTACCTTGAGAAGTTCCGTCAGGGTCGACAAGTATCATGAGAACCAAGGGCTAGGAATCATGGCAAACCCCTCAACCAAGGCAGTCCTCGATCCGCTTTTCGAGAACAATCCGATCGCACTGCAGGTGCTCGGCATCTGTTCGGCGTTGGCCGTCACGACGAAGCTCGAAACCTCGATCGTGATGTGCGCCGCGGTGATCTTCGTGCTGACGCTCTCGAATTTCTCGATCAGCTTGATCCGCGACTCGATACCGAGCTCGATCCGCATCATCGTCCAGTTGACGATCATCGCGTCGCTCGTGATCGTCGCCGACCAGCTACTCAAGGCCTACCTCTACGAGATCAGTAAACAGCTCTCGGTTTTTGTCGGCCTAATTATCACCAACTGCATCATCATGGGCCGCGCCGAGGCGTTCGCCATGCAGAACGGCCCGGCACTGAGCGTCGCGGACGGCCTCGGAAACGGCTTCGGTTATAGCGTGGTTCTATTGATCACGGGCGCGATCCGGGAGTTATTCGGCGCCGGGAAACTGATGGGCTACACCGTACTTCCGGTTGTTACCGAGGGCGGTTGGTACAACCCGAACGGCATCATGCTGACCTCGGCGGGCGCGTTCTTCATCATCGGGTTCTTGATCTGGGGCCTGCGCGTTTGGAAGCCCGACCAAATCGAGGAGGAGGGCTGAGATGGAACACTACCTCTCACTCGCGGTAAAAGCCATCTTCGTTGAGAATATGGCCCTGGCGTTCTTCCTGGGCATGTGCTCGTTCCTCGCCGTTTCGAAAAAGGTCAACACGGCGATCGGACTGGGTGGCGCGGTGATCTTCGTGCTGACAATCACCGTTCCGATGAACAACTTGATGTACAAGTACCTGCTGCAGGACGGCGGACTGGCGTGGATTTCACCTGAGTTGGCGCAGTACGATCTCTCGTTCCTCGGCTTCCTGTGCTACATCGGAACGATCGCCGCTACCGTGCAGATTGTTGAGATGGCTCTCGACCGCTACTTGCCGGCGTTGTATAACGCCCTCGGTATCTTCCTGCCGCTGATCGCCGTGAACTGCGCGATTCTCGGCGCGTCTCTCTTCATGGTTGAGCGCGACTATACACTCGCCGAGAGCACGGTATTCGGACTTGGCTCGGGGATCGGTTGGGCATTGGCGATTGTTGCTCTGGCCTCGATTCGTGAGCGAATGAAGTACAGCAACGTCCCTCCGGGCCTGCGTGGCTTGGGGATGACGTTCATCGTGACGGGCTTGATGGCGATCGGCTTCATGGCCTTCGCCGGTGTGCAGTTGTAGGTTTGAGGAAAAGGGTTTAACGAAGCAACAATGACCGTTCTGCTTGGCGTTTTCATGTTCACCACCATCATCTTGACGTTGGTGGCGGTATTGATGATGGCCCGCAAGAAGCTTGTGGCCGGCGGCGAAGTCAACATCATTATCAATGACGATGAATCGAAAGTAGTCAAGGTTTCGACGGGCACCAGCCTACTCAATGCGCTGGCGGACAATAAGATCTTCATCCCGTCGGCCTGTGGCGGCAAGGGCAGTTGCGGCGTTTGCAAAGTCGAGGTGAACGAGGGCGGCGGCGCGATGCTGCCCACCGAGACCAGTCACGTCACTCGCGGCGAAGCGCGCGAGGGTTGCCGTCTTTCGTGCCAAGTCAAGATCAAACAGGATCTCAAGATCCACGTCCCGCCTGAGATTTTCAGCGTCAAACAGTGGCGCTGCAAGGTGCGTTCCAACGACAACGTCGCGACGTTCATCAAAGAACTAGTGCTGGAGTTGCCTCCGGGAGAATCCGTCCCGTTCCGCGCGGGCGGCTACATCCAGATCACCTGCCCGCCCTACACGACTCTCTACCGGGACTTCGATATCGACTCGGAATTTCGCGGTGATTGGGATAAGTACCACCTCTGGGAGCTGACCGCCGGCACCGATGAAGCGGTCGATCGCGCCTACTCGATGGCCAACTTCCCGGACGAAGCGGGCATCATCATGCTCAACGTCCGAGTCGCGACACCGCCGCCGCGCGCGCCCAAGGGGACGCCGCCGGGCATCATGTCCTCGTACATCTTCAGCCTGAAACCGGGCGACGAGGTTACGATCTCCGGACCCTTCGGCGAGTTCTTCGCCAAGGACACCAAAGCCGAAATGGTATTCATCGGCGGTGGAGCCGGGATGGCGCCGATGCGGTCGCATATCTTCGACCAGTTTCGGCGGGTCCACACGGATCGCAAGGTCTCCTTCTGGTATGGTGCGCGGAGTCTGCGTGAGGCGTTCTACGTCGACGACTTCAACAAGATCCAGGAAGAGAACCCGAACTTCAAGTGGCACTTGGCATTGTCCGAGCCGCTGCCTGCAGACAACTTCAGTGGCTACACCGGCTTCATTCACCAGGTTCTCTACGAGAACTACCTGAAGGACCACCCGGCGCCCGAAGATATCGAGTACTACATGTGCGGGCCGCCCCAGATGAACTCGGCTTGCTTCAAGATGCTC
>Ga0114999_10004284_pt1 | contig 17372 bp, 18 predicted proteins | sample ArcticOcean_MG_C_3_FD_89820 | JGI IMG/M metagenome (GOLD analysis project Ga0114999, IMG submission 89820) | Marine microbial communities from western Arctic Ocean - ArcticOcean_MG_CB8_126 | ecosystem: Environmental > Aquatic > Marine > Oceanic | place: Arctic Ocean: Canada Basin | collected...
AATTTGAAGGCTATGAAGTCAAACATACTGGCGACGGCATCATGGCCAGCTTCAATAATGCCTCCCAATCGGTGGACGCTGCCTCACAGATGCAGGTCGACACCATGGCCTATACCGAAGCCACCCCGGACCTGCCGCTGCATCTCAAGATCGGCATTAATGCCGGTGAGCCCATCGCAGAAGACAACGACCTCTTCGGCACCACGGTTCAATTGTCAGCTCGAATTACCGATAAGGCTCAAGGGGATCAAATATTTGTTTCTGATACGGTCTACGGTATTTGTCAGGGCAAAGAGATGTAGTTCATCCAGACTAAAAAATTCGATATGAAGGGATTTGACGGCGGATTGAGCCTTTGGGAGGTCGTGTGGCGACCCGAGGTTCTCGAAATTGCCTTGGAGGCCGCGATAGAAGGTCTCGAAGATGAAGCCCCAATAGAAGATGAAGCCGCGATAGAAGCTGAAGGTGAAGGCGAAGAAGCTGACGATGAATCCTATTCCGAAGAAGAGGTCCCCGCATCTGAGGCCGAAGAAACTGCGCCTGATGCCGAAGCCACTGATGCTGAAGCTAATCCTGAAGCTAATCCTGAGGCTAATCCTGAGGCTAATCCTGAGGCCGAAGCTGGTGCGGAAACAAATCCTGAAGGTGGTGAAGCGCCGTCACCAGAAGGGAATGAGGCGGAAGCAGCTGTTGAAGCAGAAACCCCGCCTGCGGCTGAACCGGTCGCTGCTGAGCCCGCTCCGGCGGCTGCTGAAACACCTGCGCCTGAACCAGCGCCAGCAGCGGCACAGCCAGAACCCAATTCCGCTGCTGAAAAGCCGCCATCGTAAAATACGATAACGAAACGGGCTACTTTACCTATATGCAATAAGACAAAAAAAAGCCGCCGGAAATTCGGATCGAATTTCAGGCAACTTAGAAGTCGTTAGGGAGGCTTCAATTTGAAAACAATCCCTTTAGGTTCCGCAGAAACCTTATCTCTCGGCCCTTAAAAAGAGATTAATCAAAAAGAATTATTTTTTGAAAAATGATTCCGCCCCGTCGCGCGCCGATTCCTTAAGGGAAATCGCTGACCGAACCCGAGAAATCTCTTCCTCTAATTCAGCAATATAATCATTGAGTGCCTCAACCGACATGATTTCCAGGTTTTTTATTTCCTTCGGCTTCTTTTGTGGCTCAAGATCATCTATATCCAATTTTCCATTCCCTAAATTCCATGGATTACACTCATACACCGTTTGACCAACCCATTCAAAAAACAGTATACAACTCGATAACAGTTTCATTGGCTTCTCTAAAGCCGAAAAAGTTTTATCTAGGATAAGGTTTATACCCATGGCGCAGCCATTAATGCCCAAGGCAACTGCTGTTTGGCTTGTCGAAAATACAGTTCTTACTTTCGACCAGATCGCGACATTCTGCGGAATGCATCATTTGGAAGTCCAGGCCATTGCTGATGATGAGGTCGCCATCGGCATGCAAGGCATGGACCCCCTTGCCAACGGTGAACTCACGCATGAAGAAATCGACCGCTGCGCCGCAGATTCATCTCAACACCTTGTTCAGGCTGAACGAAAGATTAAAATTCCGGTAGCCAAACAGAAAGGCGCGCGCTACACCCCCGTCTCCAAACGCCAGGACCGCCCTGATGCTATTTCTTGGTTGATAAAAAATTATCCGGAACTCAGTGATGCGCAAATTTCCAAACTGATTGGTACCACCAAACCGACGATTAATGCCATCCGCGACAAAACTCATTGGAATTCGGCCAACATCAAACAGCAAAACCCGGTGAGCCTAGGACTTTGCGCGGGCGCAGACCTGGAAAAAATCGTTGCCATCGCCAGAGCACGAGCAGGCACGGTTCGTGCAACGCCTGCTGAACCAGAAGCTGCCCCGCAAGCTGAGAGTACTGAGACTGAGTCGTAGGCGGCTTAAGCCAGCAGAGAACAGGCAGGTCGATGCGTCCCGGTCACGCGCCAAATACAATAAATTTGCAAAAATTTAAAAGGAAAACCTCTTCGCCTTCACGGAGTTGAATGAGGCGACCGGGTCGATTAGAAAGGGCTTCGGATGGTTTACTCGGTTATGACAACCGGGCGATCTCATCCTTGATTAAAAGTTTCTTCTTTTTCAGATTGTGGATTTCTGTGTCGTCAGTTTTTCGTTCGCTGCCTCGTTCTTCTAGAGCTGTTTCGAGAGCATTGTGTTGAACTTTTAGTTCCTCGATTCTCGTTACTAGATTCATTTTTATGTCTCTCCCACTAAGATAACTAAACTCCGTACTTTATTATATGGGAACAATTATACCCCATTGCAAAAATAAATTCTACAATTCGGGGCTTCTTCGCGTGGCGGACTGATGCCAGCAACCTCATCCAAATTTCATGATTATAATGAAGGCCTTATATCGGATCTTATTTTTTAAACCAGGCTCCAAGACCGTGGCATCAAAAAAGTAAATTTAGTGAATCTAAAATTTTTTCAACCGAATCGGTTAGATTCTTCGGCGCACTTGCTATAATTCTGCCTCATATTTTAGATGTCGGAATGGACGAAACGGACTGAACGACCGCGAAGAACTTGAGAAAGAACTTCAAGAACTCATAATTGAGCATCGCGATCTTGACGACGTCATTCAGCATCTTTTCGAACATAAACCGGCCAATCAACTCCAGGTCCAACGTCTGAAGAAGCGCAAGCTCATCTTAAAAGACCAGATTATCAATTTTGAGAATCAGTTGTTGCCGGATATCATTGCCTAATACCAAGTTGCAGTAATAATTTACTACCTTTATTCACCTTCATCCTTTGGCATTAGCGCTGCAATTTCGCTCATCAGCAAAACATCGGCAGACGTAATATCCTCGGCCTCCATCTCGATCTCTTCGTTATCTGCGCCTTCGCCTGAAACCACGTTGTTAATTTCAGTTGGACCCGGAAACTCGATCGAGGTCTGCCCCTCCCGGCCTTCCCGGCCCTCCCGGTTGACCAAGCCCCTGTCCGCCGCGTCGATAATTTCTTCCGGTGTCGGCGCAGAACGGAAGATATGAATGCCTGTCCAAATTTCCAAATCGAGCGACAACACGCTCCAACGGACGCGCCGCGATTCCAATGCGGATGCGAGTTCAACGGCTTTTTCCTTTACCGATGCCGCGTCCGTAACCGTCAATATTACGCCAAAATCCTCGCCGCCAAGGCTGCCGAGAACGTCACTATCACGCAGGTCATTTTGTAGAACTTGGGCAGCATGAACCAATGTGTATTCAGCTACTTGGCGACCATGCACCCTCCGAATCTCCCCCAAATTCCGCACATGCAGACAAACAAACCCATTGGTCAAACCAGCCCGTTCCGAATGCGCCATAATCCTGGAAAGGTGACGCAGCAGCCCGCGTCGGCTGAGCACAGGCAGATATTCGTGCTTGTCAGCTCGTTCTTCCAGATAAAGCGCGTGATCGTGGGTGTGTTCCAACTCGTCCCGTTGGCGGTTATATTCGGCGACTAAATTGGTCAGGGCGGCATAGACCTTCGGCGTTAATTCCTCGACCGGGAAATCCATAATGGTTGTGAGATCATTGGTGACTTGAACTTCGGGTTCGGTCTCTTCGTCTAAATCATGGCCTGATTTTTTGCGATAGGGATCTTTGGGCCGCTTATCGACAGCCGAATTGAGTGTAATTTTTTGCAAATTAGTGACGTCAACCATTGGTACGGCCTTCCAGGAGCCCCAAAAAATATCTACGTCGAGGAAGCATTATATCACACTTTTCGCCCTCATTCGCTTGCGATGCACCCCGCTATACCTATAATTGCCGCCTTCATGGTTAATTTAACGTTTGCAAGGAACATTTCATGACGAAGACCCCGGCGAAGACCCCCGCGCTTGTCGGCATCATTATGGGTAGCCAATCGGATTGGCCGACGATGAAACACACCGCCGATACATTAAAAAAACTCGCAATCGGCTGCGAGTCCAAGGTCATTTCAGCCCATCGCACACCGGACCGATTGGCGGACTACATGGCAACAGCTCAATCGCGTGGTATAAAAGTGATTATTGCGGGAGCAGGCATGGCCGCCGCCCTACCCGGTGCCGCAGCAGCAATGACGCCCCTGCCGGTCTTAGGCGTGCCGATGGAAGGCAAAGTTGCGGGCGGCCTGGATGCGATCCTATCTATGGTACAAATGCCTGCGGGCATCCCGGTGGGGTCACTTGGCCTTGGTCGTCATGGCGCAACGAACGCAGCCCTCCTTGCCGCCTCCATCTTAGCGTTAACCGATGAGACAATAGCTGCGGCCTATAAAAAGTTCCGCGAAGACCAAACCGCTGCCGTTCCTGAAAATCCAGAATAACACTCTAAATTCCATATCTTGATCAATTTTTAACCAAGTACCCTATATATTGCACTTAAGAGCTTTCGGCATCTTTAAATGGAGGGTTTTCATGGGCGTTACGATCAAGGATTTGGTGACATCGACGGTTCGTGTTCTGGGCAAGCCAGAATATGCCGAAACTGGCCTGGCTGCCGACTGTCTTATGGGCAAGGTTCAAAATGAGCTCCAAAGCCAAGTTACCGAATTTGAAAACTGGGACACAGATGATGACACTGGTCTCAACCTTGCCGTGTGCCGGCTGGTGTGCAGAGAAGCCATAGAATCCCTGGGACTCGCGACAACCGTCAAAGATTCCGGGCATACGCATTACCGCCTAACCGAAAACGGCATGCGTTATTTTCAGGACATGACCCAGTTCAAATAACCCAGCATCTGTATTTCACTTCCCAATTCCCCACTTGATCCAAGTCAAGGCAGCCCTATTCTCGGCCTCATATCCTCTCTCCAGATTTTAATAATGAAACAGGAGAGACATTATTACTGGAGGCGAACAAGCCTTTTTGGGTCTGGCAATCGGTGCTGCCGTGGTGTTTATGGTCGTCATTGCCCACGTGACCAATTTAACCAGTAAATAGGTTCGACACATAAGCGATTAGTTACTCCAATAGGGTTTGCGGTGTTTGAATATATTTATACACCACGCTTTTGTACGTCTTGCTCTCTTTTATCCGGCACATCTATAATCAGACAGATTACAAAGAGTGGCGGATGAGATTTACTTCTACAATTTTTCTAATCGTTTCTATAACCCTGGCCTCAACCACGGTGCACGCCGGTGACGCCTGCCCTCCTCTGCCTCAGGTGTCCTGGTGGTCGAATTTAAGTCATACCAAAGTCATCAAATTTGTTGATGAGAAGATGGGCGGTGATTGGAAGACCTATACAGAAAAGTGGAAAAGCCAGCTTAGCCTGCTTACAGATGTCCATGCCCGCCATTCTGAAGTTGTCATTAAATCCCGCAACCTCCGCCTAAAAGGAGACGCACTCGCCAAATACATCGACAAGGTCCGCAAGCGCATCGCTGTTACACGCTGCTTGGCAAAGAAGTCCTCTCACAAGATGCAAGCCGCAGATAAAGACAAAGGGCAGACATTGTCTGAACAATCCGGGTGTGCCAAATGTCATGGTGCGAGGGGGGGGGGTAGTACGAAACCCTTGGTCCCCCACTTGGCTGGGCAAAAACCTCGTTACCTTGCCATACAACTGCGGCGCCTTCAGAACGGCTTGGGACCTTCTCTTAAAGGCGATGTCCCTCAGGCATTTCGCTATCATGAAATCTTGCAGAACTTAACTTCGCAGCTTGATAATCAAGCGATACAAAATCTGGCCCATTATTTTTCCACACAGGCTTACAAACCTTCTAGCCTGACCCCGGTGCCCAGTAAACTTCCACAAATCAAGGGCTGTACCCTATGTCATGACAAGGACGGTCAGGGCAGGAATCTGAGCATCCCAAATCTTGCAGGCCAACCCTGGAGATACCTTGCGAAACAGCTCCACGAATTCAAGAATACTGCAAATAACGAGCATGTCTTGGATGGTGTTGAGGTCCGCGCCCATCCGATCATGTCGGACGAAGCCCAGAAATTAAACAACAGAGAACTCAAGGCGCTCGCAGTCCATTTTGCCAGCTTGCCTTGCAAATAAAGTCTTAAAGCCGCAATCAGGCTCGCCTGCGTGCGCTCTGCATTAGTTTAAAGGGGGATGGTAGCTTAGAGATCGCTTCTTTCAGTTTGGCTTTGTACATCGGAATTTTAAGAACATCGGCGATCCGCCGGTCCAAAAACCCCCATGTATTTTCAAAACCCTCTGAATCATCATTCAGCCAATACAGCAGCGTCGTCGTATAGACCGGCGTCAGCAAACCCCGCTTAGTATAATAGTTGAAATCGGCTGATGTATCGCCCGCCGCGTACCACATGACGCTGCAAGTCCGCCACGCACAGCGCGCTGCAAGTGGGGCATTTAGGGGCATTGCCAAGAACGAGACCAACCGCCGAACAGCCTCACGATACGGCGTGAACAGTTGAAGCCGCACCTTTACACAAGTTGCGATGCGTTCCCGAATCTTCATTTTTTCGATCTTGTAATGGGTGAGTTCGGTCAGCATTTGCTGATCCATATAACTGGCAAAATGTTCAGCCACGTCACGAAGGCCGCTTGGAAATGCCCGCAGCGCCATGTCGGGTGAATAGCCTGCATCCGCAACCCCCGCAGCTAAGCTGCGCCTGGACCAGCCGTCAAAGGTCACATGAGGCAACATCGCCAGCAGTATTTTGTCGCGTGCTTCGTCGTGGCTCATTGCTCTTCTCCCTCTTCATCATCATCTTTAGCCGGAGCGCCTCGTTCGCGCATTTCCTCCGCAAACCCGAAATAAGCCATGTTGGTCATGCGCATGGGATAAAGGATTCCATCCAGATGATCGCATTCATGCTGGAGAACGCGGGCATGAAAGCCGTGGGCCTCGCGCTCAAACTCTTCACCCTCAGGCGTCAGACCAGTATAGCAGATATGGGTGTGCCTGGGAACCGCACCGGTTAAACCAGGGAGCGAAAGACAACTTTCCCAGCCGACTTCGACTTCTTCATCTAAAGGCTTAATGACCGGATTAATAAGAACTGTTAGTTCCTTGGCATCTTCTTCGTCGGTCCGACCGGGCTCATAATAGATCACAACCCGTTGGCCCTCGTGCACTTGAGGTGCAGCCAAGCCGATCCCCCCGACATCGTCGAGGGTTTCGTTCATGTCATTGATAAGACGGTGAATTTCAGATGCAGTTGGGTCCTCAACCTCTTCCGCTTTTTGCTGAAGAACCAGATGCCCCATGCGGGCGATTTTTAAAATCGCCATGTTATTTGCCCCTCAATCGCCGGGCGGGCCTATTCGGCACTAGACTACCGTCCGCTACGCAAAGGCTTTCGCCAAATACTTGGCGACCCGCGGTCGCGGGCTTCTCGTGTTTAAGTTTAAACACTCGTGGGAGAACCCTTCTCATGGAATTTTAACTACCCTAACGACTGCACAACACCTTCGGTCGTCTTCTTGGCGTCGCCGAAGACCATCATGGTGTTATCGGCGAAGAACAGTTCGTTGTCGACACCTGAATAACCTGTCGCCATGGAGCGTTTTAGAAACAGCACCGTGCCCGCTTTCTCCACATCCAAGATCGGCATCCCGTAAATTGCGCTGGTCGGGTCGGTCTTGGCTGCGGGGTTGGTGACGTCATTGGCACCGATGATAAACGCGACCTCTGCACTGGAGAATTCGTGGTTGATTTCCTCCAACTCAAATACCTCGTCATAGGGCACATTGGCTTCCGCCAGCAACACGTTCATATGCCCTGGCATACGGCCTGCGACCGGGTGAATGGCGTAGGATATGCTCACACCCTCTGCCTTCAACATGTCACACATTTCACGAAGTGCGTGCTGCGCTTGGGCCACGGCCATGCCGTAACCCGGAACGATAATAACCTTGGAGGCGTTCTTCATGATGAAGGCAGCATCTTCTGGGCTGCCTGATTTAACCGACCTGTCACCACCGCCGCCTGCCGCTGCGGCCACGCCGCCATCGGTGCCGAAGCCGCCGAGCATCACATTGAAGATCGACCGGTTCATACCCTTACACATGATGTAGCTCAAGATCGCACCAGAGGAGCCCACCAACGCACCGGTAATAATCAACGATACGTTTGAAAGTGTGAAGCCGATACCGCACGCCGCCCAGCCTGAATAAGAATTCAGCATGGAAACCACCACCGGCATATCCGCACCACCAATGGGAATGATGATCATAAAGCCAATGACAAAGGCCAATAGTGCGACCGTCCAAAACCCGCCCGGCGACTCTGCCGAAGCCAGGAAAATAATTGCCACAACCAAGGCAATTCCCAAAGCAGCATTGAGCTTATGTTGCCTGGCAAACGTAATGGGTGCGCCGCTCATGATGCCTTGCAGTTTAGCAAACGCGATGATCGATCCAGAGAACGTAATCGCGCCAATGGCTGTGCCGAGGCTCATTTCGATCAAGCTCGCAGTGCCAATTTCGCCAACTTTGCCAAGGCCAAAAGCTTCCGGATTATAAAACGCTGCCGCCGCGACGAATACCGCCGCGAGACCGACCAAGCTATGGAAGGCCGCAACCAATTCAGGCAGCGACGTCATCTTAATTTTAAGCGCCACCACGGTACCAATTGAACCGCCGATTAAGACGCCCAGGACGATCATGCTAAAGCTAACAACGCCTGGGTCCATCAGCGTGGTGACAATGGCTATGACCATACCGGTGATGCCGAGGAAGTTACCTTTGCGCGAGCTTTCTGGGTTGCTCAGTCCCCTGAGTGCCAGAATGAAACAGACTGATGCTATCAAATAGGCGAAGCCGGTTGTCGTCGAAGTCATTACGCCGCTCCCCTATTTCTTTTTCTTGAACATGGCCAACATCCGGTTGGTGACAATGAAGCCACCGAAGATGTTAACTGACGCAAGGGTCACGGCCATAAAGCCCATGACCTTTGAAAAACCCATATCCAGGGGACCCGCGGCAAGCAATCCGCCGACGATGATCACCGATGAAATGGCATTGGTCACACTCATCAACGGTGAATGCAGGGCCGGGGTGACCGACCAGACAACATAGAATCCGATGAAGCATGCAAGCACGAAAACTGTAAACAGAGATAGAAAGCTATCCCCCGTTTGTGCTGCATAAGTGAGGGCCTGAGCCTGAGTATCCGCCATCTTGGTGACTTCGCCTGCAATCTTGGCAGCTTGAGCTGCCAAGTTCTGCGCGTCCGCCGCCAACTTTGACGATTGTTCTGTGAGGGTCGCCGGATCCATGGTTATTTTTCCTCCGTTTTAGTCGCCAGCTTAGACGCGGTCTTGGTAGCGGCAGGCTTGGTCGTTTTTTTTGCAGCAGGCTTTTTGGCGGCTGGTTTCTTCGCGGGTGCCTTTTCTTTAGGGACCAAACGCGGATGCACCACCTTGCCGTCCTTACAAACCAAAGTGCCTTGAACGATTTCATCGTCCCAATCGAAACTCAGCGCCTTCTTTTCTCCATCTACAAACGGTGTTAGGAAGTTGAGAAGGTTACGACTGAACAATGCGCTGGACGCTTCCGCCAACCGACTTGGAACATTTTCGTGACCGATGATTTTAACACCGTGCTTCACCACAACCTTGCCCAGTTCAGACAACGGGCAATTGCCCCCAGCTTCAACGGCCAAGTCCACAATAATGGAACCCGGCGGCATGGATTTGACCATATCCTCTGTCACCAGCACGGGAGCCGGACGACCGGGGATCAGCGCTGTGGTAATCACGATGTCTTGCTTGGCAATGTGATCTTGAACGACTTGAGCTTGTTTCTTTTTATATTCAGTGCTCATTTCCTTGGCATAGCCGCCTTCGGTCTCAGCGTTCTTTTCGGCTTCAGGATCGACCACCAAGAATTTACTGCCCAGGCTTTCGACCTGTTCTTTAACTGCAGGTCGAACGTCCGTTGCGGTAACAATGGCACCTAAGCGCTTGGCAGTGGCGATGGCTTGCAGACCGGCAACGCCGACACCCATGATAAAGACCTTCGCTGGCGGAACTGTCCCCGCCGCCGTCATCATCATCGGAAAGGCGCGACCATACTCAGCTGCAGCATCCAGAACCGCCTTGTAGCCCGCCAAATTGCTTTGGCTGGACAGCACATCCATGGACTGTGCCCGGCTAATGCGCGGGGCGAGTTCCATGGCGAAGGCCGTAATCCCCGCCTTGGCGTAGGCATCAACGTCCTTTGGATTTTCCAATGCAGACAGGTGCGCAATCAGAACCGCGCCCTTTTTCATCTTGGCAACTTCGTTGGCGGCACCTGTGCCTAATATAGGTCGCTGGACCTTCAGCACGACATCTGCTGTTTTCAAGGCAGCGGTAGCATCCTTCGCAATGGAGGCACCCGCCTTTTTATACGCATCGTCGCCAAAGGAAGAACCGTCGCCAGCTCCCTTTTCAACCATAACGTCAAAACCCAGTCCCGCAAGTTTGCCGGCCACATCTGGTGATGCCGCCACGCGCTCTTCCCCGGGACGCAGTTCCTTAGGGATCGCAATTTTCATCTTGGGAAATTTCCTGTCGTCTCATGCAAGGGCCCGCGCGGCCCTAACCAAAATTTTGTACATTCAGGCATGAATATAAGAAAACTCTAATAAACATGCAACTGACCCTATTTATCTACCCAAATAAAACCTTTAATGCCTCACAGACTGCCGCTCCATCACGTGATTCGCAACAGCAAATTCCTACAATTCCGTAGCAAATACTATTTTTAGCTTCGTTGCATTGATTTGGGTCAAGGCTGTCGGCGTGCCATGTCTGATTCGTTGAAGACGGTATTCCGACTGTCATCGTGATCTTTCAGCGTATTGCGCAAGGAAAGGACGAGTTCATCAATTGCTAAGAGTTTGCTCGTGACTTCTGAGGCTATTTCCTGGTTCTTAGTCATTCCCATGTATTTTTTGAAGCCTTCATTATGAAATTCAATCACATTCATAAAATCATCAACGCTTCTTGGCCGATGCATGTAGGACCGATGAACTGTCCTAAGGTTATTGGTCAATACCCCGACCAGGGCTTGTAGGAACGGATCAAATTTTGAAAGCCTTTCCTCCAGGGTCTTACGTGGCACCTGCAAAAGCATGTTGTCTTCGATGGCCACAGCTTCTGCCATCCGCTTTCTGCCGTCAATGATGGCCATCTCACCAAACATTTCGCCGTTTTTCAAAATCGCCAGTTGGACGCGTTCTCCCTCGATCGTTTTATAAATTCCGACCGCGCCGGATTGAACGATGAACATACTTTCGCCGGGATCATCCTCTTGAAAAACAATTTGGTGGCGTTTCGCCTTAATCTTTTTAAATCCATCAGGTTATGCTATATGATTATTCCTCTGTACTGCGAATTCTTGTTGCCTGGAGTTTATCCATATCGCACCGAAGCGCCAAGTGAACATTAATTAAGGCAGCGGCACACCTGCTTTCTTCAAGATCTTGGACTGGCGCGATTTCAACTCTTTTTCATCAAAATTATCAATCAGTTCGTGGAACAACCGATGCCAGTTAACCTCAGCCTTCAGATGCATAAACACGCTACCAAGACCGATTGCGGCCCTATCCATCAGCACAAATTCACGCGGTGGTGTCACCCCGCCAAGCCGTCGAATCTCGCGGTGAACCTTGGCTGCGACCTCGGCACCATAGATGCCAGTCTCGGCTTCCTGAATCTTACGCACCCGATCTTCCAATAAGGGGGCATACAGGAACCGTGCCCAATGGTTCAGCACTTCAATCATCTCAATAGAAAGATCCTTGAACCCCCACGTTTCATAAGCATGCACAGCGAGTGCTTCATCATCGTCACGAAGGGCGCGATATAGATTAATGACCGCCCCCATAAAACTCGGCTTAAAAATGCGGACGCATCCAAAGTCCAAAAGGTTTACAGAACCGTCCGGGCGGATTGAATAGTTGCCAAGATGTGGGTCGCCATGAATCACGCCGTAGTAATAGAAAGGCACATACCACGCCCTGAACATGTTGTTGGCGACGGCGTTACGAAGCTCGATATTGCTATCAACAAAACCCATTAAGGGCTCGCCCTCCAGCCAGGTCATGCTCAGCAACCTGTCCGTCGATAATTCTTCAACTGATTGCGGCACATGGACGGTCTTTTCGTCGGCAAGCATATCGCCATACAACGCCATATTTTGTGCTTCGCGGACGTAGTCCAGTTCCTCCCGCAAGCGCTCAGAAAGTTCCTCGTGAATTTCGCTGGGATCAATCGCCGGGTCGTAGCGACGGTAAACTGAAAAGGCGAGCTTGAGTTGCTTAAGATCGGCTTCCACCGCCGAGCCCATGTCCGGGTACTGAAGCTTGCACGCAAGGGCTTGGTCCTCATGGGATGTCGCGCGGTGGACTTGGCCGAGGGATGCCGCATGAGCGGCTTCGTGCTCAAACGACGCGAATTTTTCCTCCCAGTCCCGCCCTAACTCCGAATTCATCCGGCGCTTAACGAACGACCAGCCCATGGATGGCGCGTTGCTCTGAAGCTGAATAAGTTCGGCGGTGTATTCTTCCGGCAACAGATCAGGCACGGTGGCTAAGATTTGCGCCACCTTCATCAGCGGCCCCTTGAGCCCGCCGAGCACTGCCTTTAATTCACCAGCATACTTTTCGTTATTGAGATGAATCCCCAGAAATCGCTTGCCCGCCATCCGGGCCGCGACGCTACCAACCGATGCGCCGACACGCGCGTACCGTTTGACCCTGCCACCCAATGTGGAACTATCGCGATCGGTCATGTAATTCTGAAGGTAATTGTTCCAGTTCGTCGATGAACCCTGATACCACATTTAGCCCGCGCTTCCAAAATTGCGGATCGGATGCATCCAGCCCAAATGGTGCCAGAAGTTCCTTGTGCCTGAGGGTTCCCCCGGCCCGTAGCATTTCCATATACTTTTCTTGGAATGCTGGGTGGCCGTCGCTGAACACGTCATAGAGCGAATTCACCAAGCAATCGCCGAACGCGTAGGCATAGACATAAAACGGCGTGTGGATGAAGTGCGGGATGTAGGCCCAGAAATGTTTGTACTCGTCTTCTAATTTTATCGCAGGCCCTAAGCTTTCTGCCTGTATTTCCATCCAGATTTCGCCGAGACGCTCGGGCGCCAATTCGCCTGATTTCCGTTCATCATGGACCCGGGTTTCAAATTGATGGAAGGCGATCTGACGCACCACGGTATTGAGCATGTCTTCGACCTTGCCCGCCAAAAGAATTTTACGGCGCGCAGGATCGGCCTCTCCATCAAGCATCGAACGAAACGTCAGCATCTCCCCAAACACCGACGCCGTTTCTGCTGTGGTCAAAGGTGTATCGGACATCAAAGCCCCTTGGCGGGCGGCAAGAATTTGGTGCACGCCATGCCCCAATTCATGCGCCAAGGTCATCACGTCGCGAGATTTACCGTGAAAGTTCATCAAGATATAGGGATGCGCGGATGGCACCGTCGGATGAGAGAACGCGCCCGAGTCTTTGCCAGGCCGGGGGCCTGCATCGATCCAGCGTTCGTCGAAGAAGCGCTGGGCGATACCCGACATCTGCGGCTCAAAAGCACCATAGGCGTCCAGCACCATGGATCGTGCTTCGTCCCAGCTGTAGCGCTTGTCATTATCGTCCGGCAACGGTGCGTTGCGGTCCCAATATTCTAGTTGTTCCTGACCGAACCACTTAGCTTTTAGTTTGTAGTAGCGGTGTGAAAGATCGGGATAGGCGTCCGTCACCGATGATGACAAGGCGTCCACGACATCGTCTTCCACCTGATTCCCAAGGTTTCGGGACGAGACAGGCCGGGGGTACTTCCGCCATGTGTCTTCGATTTCTTTGTCCTTGGCCAAGGTATTGGTAATCAGGGCAAACAAGCGTTGGTGCTTGCCCAAAACTTCCCCCAGTACCTTCGCAGCTTTCTTTCGGATCACACCGTCTTTGTCGGACAGCATGTTTAAGGTATCGGAGAGGGTCAGCGATCTGTGCCCCAAGGGGAACCGCATGTCGGCAAAGGTTTCTTCGAACAAACGCAACCAAGCGGCTTTACCGGCGACTGATTTTTCAAGCAGGAGTTGCTCCAAATTATCGTCCAACTGGTGCGGGCGATAGACCCGGACGTCGCGAACCCAGGATTGATAGTGGCTCGCCGCCGGGTCCAACAGCTTCTCTTCCAGCACCGCATCATCCAGACGATTGAGTTCCAACGTAAAGAACAAAAGATCAGACGAGATATCGGTGATGCGTTCATGAATGGTTTGCTGAAACCGCCCCCGTTCCGCATCCCCCATATCGGCGGCAAATAGCAACTGCGCATAGCTCATGGCTTTGCCGAGAACTTCTTCAATTTTCTCGAATGCGGCAATGGCCGTACCCAAACCGGCTCCGTCAATCCCTTCAAGCGTACCTTTATACGTCGCCCGAAACGCCTTGGCATCGGCGGCTGATTCCGCCAAATCTGCCTCTAGCTCCTGAGACTCAGGCCCCTGATAAAGATGGCTCAAATCCCATTCGGGAAGGTCTTTTTCGGCAGGCTTCATTTGCGTAGTCTCCATCTTATCTTTTAAACTCCTTACGGCTTATACCAAGGCAAGCAAAGAAACAAACGGGGAAGATTCATGACGGCAGAGACTTGGCCCAATTTGGTGACGATGTTTTTCGATCAGGCAGCTGCAAAGGGGGATACGCCGTTCCTATGGGCGAAAATTGACGAGACGTATCAGGACTTTAGCTGGTCCCAAGCAGCACGTACCGTTGAAGCCCTCGCGGGTGGTCTTAAGGCCGCGGGTATCAAAGGTGGTGACCGGATCGTCCTCGTATCAGAAAACCGCCCAGAATGGCTGATGGCCGATATGGCGATCATGGCGGCAGGAGGTATTTCTGTTCCCGCCTACACCACCAACACAACCGCCGATCATATTCATATTCTTAGCGACAGTGGTGCAATTGGAGTGATTGTTTCAAATGATCGTTTGGCGAAATCTCTGATCCCAGCCGCCGAACAAGTCGAGGGCGCTAAATTTATTATTGGGATCGATTCTTTATCCGATACAGGTACAGGGTCCTTACAATCTCATACTTGGGCAGCCACGACCGGCTCCGAAGACAAGGCCTCCACAATCAGGGAGCAGGCGCAGTCACTAAAACGCACTGACACTGCGTGTATTATTTATACCTCCGGCACAGGCGGTGCCCCCAAAGGGGTTTTGCTATCGCACGGCGCAATCTTGCACAATTGCACAGGAGCAGCGGATGCGATTGAAACTCTTGGGCTAGACGGCAACGTATTTTTATCATTCCTGCCCCTGTCCCATTCATACGAGCACATGGCAGGACAATTTTTCCCAGTCTCCATTGGGGCAGAAATTTACTACGCAGAAGGCGTCGAGACCTTGAGCACCAATATGCTGGAAGCCCGCCCGACGATTATGACCGCCGTGCCCAGGCTCTACGAAATGATGCATGGACGCATTTTAGCTGGCGTGCAAAAGGCCGGTGGTTTGAAAGAAAAGATGTTCATGGGGGCTGTGGCTCTAGGCACCAAGCGCTTTAATGACGCCGCCAGCCTGTCCATCTGCGATCGGATAAAAGATGCGGTGCTGGATAAACTAGTCCGCAATAAAGTCCGGGATCGGTTCGGCGGACGGCTCAAGGCTTTGGTTTCCGGTGGGGCACCGCTTAATCCAGATATCGGCATGTTCTTCACCGCCCTCGGCCTGACGATCTTGCAAGGCTATGGCCAAACTGAATCAGCGCCCCTGATCAGCGTTAACCGACCGGGAAATGTGAAAATGGAAACTGTCGGTCCCATCATTAAGAACACAGAAGTCAAAATCGCTGACGACGGTGAAATTCTGGCGCGTGGCGAATTGCTGATGCAGGGTTACTGGGGCAACGAAGACGCCACCAAAGACACGATCATAAACGGCTGGTTGCACACCGGCGACATCGGCGAATTCGGTGCCGACGGACACCTTAAAATTACCGACCGAAAGAAAGACATCATCGTTAATTCCGGCGGTGATAATCTATCTCCGCAACGCGTCGAGGGCATCCTTTGCTTGGAACCCGAAATCGGCCAAGCCATGGTCTATGGCGACAAGCGGCCGCATTTGGTGGGGTTAATCGTCGCTGATGAAGGTTGGCTGAAATCCTGGGTGCGGGAAAATAAGAAACAGGGTGATCTAACCGAAGACGAAGACTTGCTTAAAGAACTCCGAAGTGTGGTTAGCCGAGTGAACGCCAAGCTCTCTAACATTGAAAAAGTTCGGCACATCATCCTCGCCGGTGAAAGCTTCACCATTGATAACGAGCAGATGACGCCGACCATGAAAACCCGCCGTCATAAAATTAAAGAGGTTTATGGTGATGCGCTCGAAGATCTTTATGTTTGAGTTTTGGTCCTGTAGGTCGCCAACCAAATCCCAATTAAAATGACGCCCAGGGCAGCCAATGCCTGCGGTGCCACGCGTTCATCCAGGAAAAGAAATCCCCATAAGACCCCCAAAGGCGGCAGTAGGAAATTGTTGAGTGCCACGTAGGTCGCCCCCCGTTGCGCCACCAAATAAAAATAAACGATCGCCGCAACCGCCCCTGAAAACACGCCCAAGGCTATCATCGCCGCCCAAGATGCTGCCGACGGCATTGTTGTGATCGGCCAATCAACGATAAAGGCCATAGGAAGTGACTGAGACAAGGCGCAGATCATCACGACAACGGATACAGTTAGCGGTGAAATTTTCGGCAATCGCCTTGCCATAACAGTTTGTATTGCAAAACAGAATGCGCCCCCAGCTACGGCCAATTGGCGGACAAGATGATTGCCCAACCCTCCCAGGGCTTCCGGCCCAACTAGAATAATCACCCCAACCAGCCCAACAACAACGCCTGCGACTTTAAGCGGTGTAAATTTCTCATCGGTTGTAAATAGATGCGCCAGGACCAACGTCGCCAACGGCATCACCGACAACAAGATCGCCGCCAAGGCGCTATCCACATCGACTTCCCCCCAAATTATTAAATAATACGGGAGAGTGTTGCCAACAAACGCCAACACGAAACATTGCCGCCACAACCGACCCTCCATCGGCAGTGCATCGCGACGCCATAGTAAAGCCGCGCAAAGCAGAACCGTGGTAATAAGTATTCGCCCTGCTGCGAGCGACATTGGGGGAACAGTCTCCACACCTATCTTTATAAATAAGACGCTCGAACTCCAAACAACCGCCAGGCAGCAGAGCAAGCCGAAATAATGGATCGAGGATAGGGTGTTAGGAATAGCTTGCCACCTCAATCGGTCAACGCAACACATGCGTTAAATCTCTCTGCTGGCGTTTCAAACTCCAATGTTTTGCGAGGCCGTTCATTGAACCGCCGCGCCACCTTGTTTAAATG
>Ga0114999_10004286_pt1 | contig 17367 bp, 14 predicted proteins | sample ArcticOcean_MG_C_3_FD_89820 | JGI IMG/M metagenome (GOLD analysis project Ga0114999, IMG submission 89820) | Marine microbial communities from western Arctic Ocean - ArcticOcean_MG_CB8_126 | ecosystem: Environmental > Aquatic > Marine > Oceanic | place: Arctic Ocean: Canada Basin | collected...
AACAGCATCTCGACGCGGTCGCCCGGCAACTTAACGGACGGCCCCGTCAGACGCTAGAGTTCGAAACGCCTGCAGAACGGTTTAGCGCTTGTGTTGCATCGACCGGTTGAACTCGCAGTTGTTCGCGACACCTAAGTTTTCAGGGTAGAATTGGACCGTCGTGATCGGCCGAACCATCAGCCACTACAAGATCACCGACAAGCTCGGTGAAGGTGGGATGGGTGTGGCCTACAAGGCTGAGGATACTAGGCTAGAAAGACCTGTCGCCCTAAAGTTGCAATGGCCTATCTCGAAGGCCGAACCGTCAATGACAAACGATCAAGGAATCCTGCCTGGAGCGGATGGTCCTATTTGGGGAGCAGTCGCTGCGCCGTGCGACCCGCGAGTTTCTGGTGCACTATCATCGAGAGCGCAATCACCAGGGGCTCGACAATCGGTTACTCTTCCCCGGCCCGGCAGGCACTGATCTGGCCGCTCCGATCGAGCGCCGCCAACGGTTGGGCGGAATGCTCAACTACTACTATCGGCAAGCCGTCTAAAGTCAGCTCACCCGGCTCTGGCGGTTCCCGCTGCAAAGCCCCCCTACGCTCTGTCGCCGCTCGCCAGTTGAGCTACCTGTAGGATACGCGCTCTCCGTGGCCGGCCAGCGGATCTCAGCACCGACAAACCGCGAACCAACGAACGCCTTGCGCCAACCCGGAGCCGCGTTTGTCTTCCTCGGGATTGGTCGATCGTATTTTGGTACAGTACGGCGGCGAGCTGATCCGCTTTGTGCAGGCAAAGCCCGGTCCGCGCATCGTCATACTCAACACAGTGCAAGCGGCGGCGATGATCACGCATGAGATGAGTGAAGCCGGTCGCAGCATCTTGCGTCTTTTTTCTTTTCCGACGGTCCCATATCAGCCTCTAAAGCTCGGGATCTGCGATCCACACTGCCGCGCGTGCACTACCTGCCCGTACACATCGGCGGGTACGGACGGCCCGTTGCGGGTGCAATGCTGACGGTAAGCCTTCTCAAGCTCTCCGGCGATCTCATCAGGCATCATGCGCTCGATGTGCCGACGCTCCAGCGTGTAGACAAGCGCGCCGTCCTTGAACAGGGCGACGGACGGCGACGATGGCGCAACGTCCGGCATGCGCTCGCGCACGCGTTGGGTCGCCTCCATATCGACCCCCGCAAAAACCGTGGTCAAGTGATCCGGGATGACAGCGGCCTGCAGCGCCTGGGTGACCCCGGGTCGGGCGCCTCCGGCCGCACAGCCGCAGACGGAGTTTACGACAATAAGCGTGGTTCCAGGCTTGCCAAGAGCCTCATCAACATCGGCAGCGGTCTTGAGCGGTGTGACGCCACATTGCGCCAGCTCCTCCCACATCGGCCGCACTGCTTCCGGTTCATACAAAGGCTGCATACGAAACTCCCTCCATTTGGGTTTCTGCACTCTCTCGGGCGCTCGGGCTAAAACAGCGTCGAACCCGCCGCCATCACAAGAACCTATCAAGTAGGAGGGAAGGGCGTGGCGCAGAGAGAACGTCCTGGGGTCTAGCACGAGCCTGACACTGAGCGGGGTTCCTGGTGTGCCAAGGGCCCGTCGGCGTGCGAAGGGCAAATGCCTCTTCGTTGCTCATCCGAGCGAGGAGCCGTGTGCATTAGCAGTGTGAGCACGGATCTGTGCGGTGGGTGCCGGGTGACCGACATCCATACCGCGATTCGCATCGACGATCAGCCACCTCTCCCGCCAACTTGTTTCAACAAAGAGGCTTAGGTCGAATCGCTGGTACACTCGGCTGTATGGTCGGCAATCCGGGACAAGTGCCGGGATCGCCATTTTGACCATCCCGGGCAGGGCCAGCATAGCGGAGCCATCGCCGCACTGCAACGTTCTCCTCGCTACTCTCACATCGAATCCTGCACCACCTCCGCCTGCACACATGCCCTAAAACAGAATCAACAACTTACGAGAAGGGTCACAGACGAGGGGTAAATCCGCCCCAGACGGCACAACGGCCCGGAACCCACCACCGGCGTGCCAGACTTGGCCTCTCACTTGCCGCCGCTTGATCCCCTCCTCACCAACTAGAATCCCGCGGTTCTCTACGCCGCCACATACCGCTTAGCCGTCCACCGCGCCGAGCCATACCCCTCCAGTCCCACTTCTCCTTGCGCGGTGTCGCCGGCCACGGTCCCCTCGAACTCGTACGAGAAGCTGGCGGCTTCGTAGTCCTGCCTGTCACGGAAGTAGATGCGGTTGCCATCCACCCACCCGGTGAGGTCACCGGAGGTTATCTCGCCGACATGCTCGCCGCTCAGCACATCACCCTGCTGCTGGAACGTCACCTTATGATTGGCGCTGCCGTAGATAAACTCGATTTGCAGGTCCCAGCGGCCACGGACGTCAGCCGCGGGCTTCGCGGATTTGCCCATCTCGGCGCTCGGCGGATTCGAAAGCAACCGATACAACCGATCGGCCACGATGTTAGCGTCGCCAGGCTGCATGAACGTGGGGTAGACCCGGGCCCTGCTGTCGCCCCCACCCCGCAGTGTCCCTTCGCCTAGACGGATAGCCACCCGAGGCTCGGTGCGAAGGAGGTGCTGAAGAACCTCCGCGCCGCCGATGCCGACTTCCTTACTGTCCCAATGGATGTCGAGCCGCGGCTTTCTCTCCCACTTGAGCGCCATGATCGGATCACGCTCAACGATGCCCTCGAACAGGTCAAGCCGCGTGCGGACCCCCGGCACCCGGCCGACGCTCGCCGCCATCTCCTGCACCCACCCGGTCCACGCACGGCGTTCGGCCGCGTGGTCGCGCTGCGACCACATCTCGACGGCGGCCAGCAGGCCCATGATGTCTTCCTTGGCAACCTTCATCGCGCGCCCAAAGGAATCGTGCGGCGCGCTGTTGGCCCAAGCGGCCTTGACGAGGTCTTTGCGGCCGATCAGCATACCGGTGCTCTGCGGACCGTGCAGCGCCTTGCCTCCGCTGTAGGCGACCAGGTCCGCGCCGCGCTCGATGTGAATGTTGGGCACGGAGAGGTCTTCGGCGGCGGCATCGACCAGCACGGGCACGCCGTACTCATGGGCCGCCTTGGCAATCTGGCTCAGCACGAGCGTCTTGCTCTGGTCCGCGGTGCGGGCGAGCACCATCACCATCGCGGTCCGCGGTCCCAGCGCGGCTCGCAGTTCCTTCTCGTCGGCCACGTTGATCATACGGACGCCTAGGTTGCGGATGGCGTGATCGTAACCGTTCCGCGACTCGACGGGCACGACCACCTCGTCTTTCATGCCCGCCAGCACCGGCAGCCGTCGAATACGCTCGGGGTTGCCGCCGGCAATGCAGGCCGACGTGGCATGAGTCAACGCGGCGGCACAACCCGAGGTCACGATGCCGAACTCGGCACCGGTAATCTCGGCGAGCCGCGTTCCCACCGCGTCCATCAGCTCGTCGATCACGATGAAGCGGCGCGACGCCTGTGCCATCGCTTCGCGCACCTCCGGTAGGATGATCGAGCCGCCGACCCTCGTGATCGGCCCCGTGGCATTAATGACAGGCCGGGCACCGATCGACTCGTAGATGTCAGGCCCGAGGCTCAGCTTGCCTGCGGGACTCGCCGATAGGGGCGTGCTCGACGAAGCGAGCCCGACCGCGGCCAACGCGCCTCCGCTCCGGAAGAGCGCGCGGCGACTCAGCGTTCGCTTGCCGCGGGAAGTTAATCGGTTTGGTGTGGGACGATCCGCCATAGTGACCTCACTGTGCAAAGTAGGGATGGGGAAGGCAGGGTAGCAGTCCAGATTAGCTCGACTGGAGCGCTCCCGCAACGCTCGATGTCCTACTGTGCGGACCGCTACGTCCGCCCACATGTTACGACGGCCGCTCCGGCTCCTTGGCCGACACGAACGGTCAACTCACAACGAACCCTAAGCCAGGATTTCCAATTTGGAACTCCGAGTCCAACATGGTACTCCCTTTCTTCTCCTGAATGCAACGACTTTGCCCCGTGCCCCACGGCCCGTGGATACTCTATACTGCCCGTGGCGGGGCGGCCAACTGAAATTGCCGGTTTTACCGTAATTGAGAATTTGGGTGTCCACTTCATTCAGGTACACCTTACAGTTGAAAGTCTAAACATGGGAGTTGCGAAGCAGAACGCATATCGATGGGAGCAGCGGTACTTCCAGCAAGATTAGGAGGGTTGTTCATGAGTCGATTGAGCCTTGTCGCGGTTGCGCTCCTCGCGCTCGCCCCACTCGCATGCGTGGACGAGGGTGAGAACGAGGAAACGTCGTCCGCGTCCTCCAACAAAATGTCAGCGGCCGAGGCGCTAGTGGCCCGTGCCAAGTCCTTCGAGCTGCCCACGGAGTGGGTAGGCCCGCCGGGTGACCCTCTCCATCACCACACCGCGGGTTTCGCCAAGATCCTGTGCTCGGCCGTGTTCGTCACAGGACTCGACGCCGATTTCGCCGCCGAGAACATCGGCTACTTTACGAGTGACTATGATCAGCGCTCGAAAGTCACGAATCGCGAAATCGACACGGAGAAAAAGATGGTGCACCTGACGCTCCCGGACGGCGTGGTGCGTACGGCTAAATACCTGGGCTATCAAGGCTGCGTCACTTTCCCTCTCGGGGAGGATGGGCTCGAGTTCGAGCCGGTCCACGTGAAGAGTTCGCTTCCCGATCCCGACGCGCAGCCGTGGCCGATGGGCGACGTGCTGCCCAACAAGCCGTTTCCGGCTGAGCTCGATGAAGCGAAGGTCCAGGCCGCCGTCGACGCTGCCTTCGAGCCGGCCGAGGGTATGACCGCCACCTTCGTCGTTACCTGGAAGGGACGGCTTATCGGTGAACGCTACCGCGACGGGCTAGACCTTCACACGCCTCTCGAAAGCTGGTCGATGGGCAAGAGCTTGACCGCGACCCTGATGGGCGTTCTGATCCAGCAAGGCGTCTACGACCTCTGGGAACCGGCGCCCGTCCCCGAGTGGCAAGGGGAAGGGGATCCGCGCGCAGAGATCCGCATTGCGGATATCCTGCGGATGTCAAGCGGGATCCGCTGCGTGAACCGTGGCGATCCGGAATATGACTCTGCCATGGGATACCCCGACCATCTCTATCTCTATACAGGTGGGATGGACTCGTTCGAGTGGGCAGCGACGAGGCCCCAACAGTGGCCGCCGAATACGATTGGGCGCTACCGGAACTGTGATCCCGTCCTGACGAACTACCTGGTGCGGCTCGGCGTCGAAGGACGCGGGGATGAGTACCACTCCTTCCCCCAGCGGGAGCTATTCGACAAGATCGGCATTCGTGACATGGTGATGGAGACCGACCCCTTCGGGAACTTCCTGATCCAGGGCTATGAGTTCGGAACCGGCCGCGACTGGGTGCGCCTCGGCAACCTGTACCTGCAAGACGGTGTTTGGCAAGGCGAGCGCATTCTTCCAGAAGGCTTCATGGAGTTCGTCAGCACACCGGCGCCCGCGTGGGAGGCCGACGGCCGTCCCATCTACGGCGGCTTTTTCTGGATCAACAGTAAGGACGCCTATCCCATTCCGAAAGAGGCGTACTACATGGCGGGCGCCGGAAACCAGAAAACCTTTGTCATCCCCTCCCACGACCTGGTCGTCGTGCGGCTGGGACACTATCAGGGCTCAAGCGCAGGTAACGAGGGCCTGAAAAACGCCTTGGCGCTGCTCATGGAAGCTGTGCCCGAGAGTTGAGCGTGGCTTCGATGCGCCACTGCCGTTTGAGGGCATCCCAACCGCCTGGATCGCCTGGATCGGCACTTCGCCGTCAGGGTGGATCCAGTGGCCCGTGGGCAAACGGACGCTTCACGGGTAGAGGCCCTCGTACCGCCTGCCCACGCTAGAATGTTGGTCGAGAAGGTGTCAACGTCGGATAGATACTGAGAAACAATTTCGCATCGAGGAATGAGCCGTCAGAACCTTTGGAACCGGTCGTCGACTGAACCCAAATCGAGTCCCATCAGGGGGCAACCGGGGCCCTGGACCGATTCCGAGTGACATCGGTTGTTATCACTATCTATGCGTCGAGAGTCCCCGACGTTCCGGAATCGGCCAATTGACACCGCTTCACACCCGCCACAAACACCGCCCTCACTGACTGGCGCTACAAACTTTCGCACTGGACGAAATAGGGCTTTTCTCACATTGCTACGGCAAGCTGTTTGGCTCAGTCTGGTCAAATGGAGTCGCGCATGTTTCCGTCGGTACCTCGCTGCAAATCTGTGCCAGTCCCCTCGGTCGGCGCGGCTTTGGACCGCCCAAGTGGCTCAAACCTCAACTCCGCGGGCTCAGACGTAGCCGATGCATTCGACTTGGAAAAGTTCTTCGATCTCTCGCTCGACCTGCTCTGCATCGCCGGGCTGGATGGTTACTTCAAGCGCATCAACCCGGCTTTCGAGCGACTCCTTGGCTATTCGGTCGAGCAGCTTCTCGCCCAACCGTTTCTGGCTCTCGTCCACCCGGACGATCGTGAGGCAACCCTGAAGGAGATGGAGCGTCTCAGCACCGGCACGCCGACCCTTGAGTTCGAGAATCGCTATCGCTGTGAGGATGGGACCTATCGACATCTGCGTTGGACAGCCTTCCCCGAAGCCGACAGGGGTCTCTTGTATGCCGTGGCGCACGACATTACCGGTCGCAAAGAACTCGAGCAAAGGCTCTGGCAGCTCGCGTATGTCGATGGGTTGACCCAACTCCGTAACCGCCGTGCCTTTGATGAGCGGCTGGCCGCAGAGTGGGATCGAGCACGAAGATCCGGCACCCCTCTGGCCGTCGCCCTGATCGACGCAGACCACTTCAAGGTCTACAACGACACTTATGGACATCCAGCAGGCGATGAATGCTTGCGGCGGCTGGCAGCGGTTATTGCAGGTTCTTTCCAACGTGCGGGGGACTTCGTGTCACGCTATGGAGGAGAGGAGTTCGGCGTCATCTTGCCGGGGCTGAACTCGAAGGAAGCCACCCTGCGTTGCCAGAGCGTTGGTGCTTTCGTTGAAGACCTGGCGATTCCGCACAAGAACGCCAGCCCGTTTGGCTCGATGACGGTCAGCATTGGTGTGGCGGGTAGCGTGCCCAACGGGGAGTGGCAGGCAAGCAGCTTGGTGAAGTCAGCGGACCGAGCCTTATATAAGGCCAAGCAACTCGGTAGGAACCGCGTCATCGAGCACTCAGCTCTGTAGACCTGTGTGCAAACGGCCCGGCTGCCCCTCGTACTTGGGCTCCTCGTCCAGCTCGCCGACATCGTCAAGATCGACTCCGCAACTCCTCCCGGCGTCCGCAAGGTCGAAAACTGGCACGAAGAGTTTCGGGGCCGCGAGCAGGACTAAGGCTCTAACTCATACACAGCGAATGACATAGCGTCTGTCTGCGGATCACTGTTGCGATATGCGGTTTCCGCTCCGAATCTAGCACCTGAGACTGCTCAGAGCGTGTCGGTGAACGCAGAAACTTAGCCCAAACAGCGCGCCAGAGGGGAACAATCTGGTGGAGAGCGGACTCTGACCTCCTTGCCCGACGAGCCCACGGGCTTGCAGCGCGACGAAGAGTCGATTGCCGAAGTCGCTGGAGAGACCGGAGAGGCATAGCTGGAACGCGTGGAAGGAAAGCGGGCTGATGTATACTTGGGCCACGAGGATGCCTATCTAAGCATCCAACCCCAGGACTCTGACATGTTCATCCGAAACCGAAAGTCACTTAAGACTGTGGGCGTGGCTCTTTGTTGCAGCTGCTTCAGCCTTTGCGTGTCGAGCGCGGCCGGGCCATCGCTTCTCACCCCTCCAGACGGAGCCCACAAGAGTTCGATCGTGGCTACCCAGCAAGGGGTCAAACTCGCACAAGAGGGTACGGCGACAGCAAGTAACCCACAGAGCGAGAGCCTCGTGCCGCAAACCAAGACTAGTGCCGCGCAGTTGTTGGATAGCGAGGAGCTTGCTCAACTCGCCGTACGGGCGGAGGAACCGGGAGAAGATGTCGTCGGAGGAGCCCTGGACAATCAACACTTAACCTACATCGTGATCGCGCTGGCCGCCGCAGTTGTTGTTCTCATCGCCAAGTAAGACGACAAGGGCTGTGACCCGCAGCATCCTCATTCCTCTCTTTTTGAGCGTGGGCATGGCTGGAGCGGCGGCCGACGTCCAGCTTGATGTTCCGTTTCTCCTGCAGAAAAAGAAGGGCTGCGGGGCTGCCAGTGTGGCGATGGTGCTTCACTATTGGGAACGGCAGTACCCTGGCTTGGTGGTGCAAAGCGACGATCTGGAAACGGTTCACGAACAACTCTATTCGACGGACGTCGGTGGCATCCCCTTGTCCGATATGAGGCGTTACTTCGAGGAAGCCGGCTTTCATGCTTTCACTCTGCGGGCCACATGGGCGGAATTCGAAGAGCACCTTTCGAAGCAACGGCCGCTCATCGTCGGCTTGAAGAAGGGCAAGAGCCCGAGAGCGAACCTTCACTACGTCGTAGTCGTTGGTTTGGAAGAGAAGCGTGTATGGATCAACGATCCGGCGGGGCGAAAGCGGAAAGCGCTGAAACGGTCCACCTTCGAGAAGAGGTGGAATTCGGCGGACCGGTGGATGCTTCTAGCCGTACCCCGCTAGTCGCCTTCTAGCGGTCTTGAACCTGCCTCCCAACAGTGGAGCCAGCTTCTCCACCATCCGTCTTGCTCAGAACTGGCACGAACAGTTCCGCGACCCAGACAGCACTAAGCTCCACACAACGAGCGAGTTAAGCCCTCTTCCGCACTTTGCTGTTGTGATATCGCGTTCGCACTAGTGATCCGCCGCTCCGAGCGACGTCTGGGGACCTTGGAGCCAGGTCCGCGCGGCTCCCAACGGGTGTTCAGCGTTCAGCCGACGGATCGTTGGATGGATCGGTTGTTACCAACACCTTTCTCGCAAGCAATCCGGCTCGACACGAGAATAGGTATTTCAGACGTCGATCGGACGACCAATGATTTGCGAAGTGACAGCGCTACTCTCCACAAGATTGGCACGAGCTGGATGGACCCGGATTGCTCCGGGCCGACCCTTGCGTACGATTGTTTCTGTTTTCTGAGCCGATCCGTTTCCAGACGCCCGCGACACTGCCCGACACCCGAGTTTCCCCGAATGACCCAGTCGAGTTCAGCGAAGACGCCGAACTCATTTGCGGTGGATCTTGATGTTCCCACCGCCGAGCGCGGTCGCCGGCAGCCAGTAACGATTCACATCCGCTCCCGGTCCACACGCGAAGAGCTTTAGCCCGAAGCCGTCCTCCCCGGAGAGCGACTCGTCCCAAGCATCCACTTCGAACTTGCATGTGCTTTGGTCGTTCAGCAGACCATCGGAACATGGCGCAGGGCTTGCGGACCTCAACTGTTGGACTCTTCGGCTACATAGCTCTGATCGACGCGCCCCATCGGGCCTCGGGTCAATCCTGGAAACAGTACAAAGCCAAGCCTTGGTTGCACGGCCACCAACCAGTGCCCGTCCATCTTGGACCGGTATCTCTTGTGTCCCCGTAGAATGCTCCGGCGTTGGCGCCGTCGCCCGGCGTAGTCCAATCTACACACTGATTGACATAGTCCTTAGTCCCGGTTTGATTCGTGCCTGTCCAGGTCAGGAACGTAAGAGAGGTACCGGATTCGCCGAAGATTATCGGTGCGTCCAAACACGTGTCCGAACAATCTAGCAAGTCAGCAAAGTTGTCGGCGACTATCACACCATCCACAGTTCGTCGGTAGGGCACGGACGCCTGCGTCACACGGTCCCGAGCATCTGTCACACTGCTGGAAAGCCAAGCCGTATATGTGCCGGGTAGCCCCGCAACCTCTGCTCTAGCGTTGCATATGTTGTCGCCGCCTTCCAACCCTGTAGCACCTCCTCCCGCCGTCTTGAGATCCCCGTCGTGGACTGTGCTAGTGAGAAACACTGTCTTGAATAGTCGATCGCCACACAGAGCGATCGCCTCAGCCGAGGGATTCCCGGCCATCCGTTGAATGGCCTGGCAAAGTACGTCCGTCAATGCAGCCAAATCCGCTGTCAGGGTGTCGTCCGCGCTTTCTCGGGCGCTTTCCTCTGCATCAACGTGTGCTACGCGATCTGCGATTTCTTGATCTAGGTTGGACTGCACGGCGGCGTCTGCCGCTACCCGAGCGGAAGTCTCCTGATCCAAGCTAGTCTGCAATGCGTTGTCTGCCGTTGCGCGATCCGCCGCCTCCTGGTTGTCGGCATCAATCCGCCTGACAATTTCCAACTCCAAGCCCTGCTCCAAGACCTCGACTCGGTTTTGCAAATTACTCCCGGCGCCTCCTCCGCTTGGAGGGCCCCCTTGGGCCATCGCTTTTTGAGGCTCGAACCCCAGCGCAGCGATCAGCAGAGCCGCCATCATGGCGTAACGTGTGAACCTTGTGATCTTCTTCGTCATTAGCTTCTCCTTGGTCCCGTCAGATTTGATACTTCAAGTAGTCCGCTTACCGAAAGAAAGTGTTGTTTGGTGATAACTAAGATGTCCACGCTGCTTGCGAAGTTCGAGTTGGTTGCTGTCCGATGGGCACACCACCGAGAAGCCCGGCCACGAAGCGACGCTACTCGTGACGTAGCGCCACCATTGCGGCCACTAGAGGCGTCATCAACGCGTAACGCATAAACGTTTTCATCTTGGTCATTTCCTTTCCTTCTTTAGGGCGCCATGATGGGCGAGATCGGTTTGCCGGAAGCGACTCTAGGGACCCTCGATCACCCTGCCCGTCAAAGAACGAAGGAATGCCGCCAAAGCGTCCTTGTCGTCGTCGGTTAGCGTGAGCGGACGCAACGCGGAGTCGAGATAGGGATTCTTTCGGTCTCCGTTGGCATAGAAGTTGACGACATCCTCGAGCGTCGCCAACGACCCGTCGTGCATGTACGGCCCAGTGCGAGCCACTTCGCGCAGCGTGGGGGTCTTGAACTTGCCGCGATCTTGTTGCTGTTCCGTGACGAACGCGCGGCCCTCGTCAAGGTACTTGCCGTCCTGCCAGGCGATTCCCGTGTTGTGGAACCGCTCATCCGAAAACATTGGCCCCGAATGGCACACCGAGCAATTGGCTTCACCCTGGAAGAGCCTTAACCCGGCCAACTCTCGCGCCGAGAGCGCATCCGGTTTACCGAAAAGATAGCGGTCGTAAGGCGAGTCGCCCGCGAGAATCGTTCGGACATAGGCGGCCAGCGCCTGCGCCAAGTCATCAGGGTTCGGCTCACGATCAAACACCGCAGCGAATGCGTTGCGGTAGCGGCGCTTCTGACGGAGCCGTAGGACGGCTTCGTCGAGCGTGAGATCCATCTCGGTCTCAGCCTGTATCGGCAGGACAACCTGCTCTTCAAGCGTTGATGTGCGGCCGTCCCAGAAAAACGACTCCCCCCATGCGCGGTTGATAAGCGTGGGTACGCTGCGCGGCCCTTGACGTCCGTAAACCCCGACCGCCTTGGCGCGCCCATCGGCGAAAGCTCGCTTCGGTTGATGGCAGTCAACGCAAGCGATCGAGCGATCACGCGAGAGCAGCCGCTCGCGAAACAGTCGCTGACCGAGCTGGACCTTATCCGGCGTTGCGGGATTACCAGCGGGCTCCGGTTGATAAAGATCAAGCCCGAGCGGCCGCACAGAATTCGCTTTCGCCCTACGATCAGCACCCGAAATCCCGATCGTCGCGCACAAGCCGAATAGGGTCACCGTCTGCACGGCGACGATCGAAGCTTCGAATAGAAATTGCTTCCACATCTTGGACTACTCCGCCGCCTGCCTCGGCTGATCAAATGTGAGATCACGCAACGCCCAGAACTGGTCGAAGTTGCCGCCGGCCATGTAGACTAAACGCTTCCCGCCGGGGTGGATGTTGAGCCGTTGGGCGCCGAAATTGGCCAGCTCATGTTGCAACTCCGTCTTGATGGGAGGTGACCCATCCGTTGGTACGATCCAGAGGGTCCACAGTTCCTTTTCGGTCTGGCGTCCGGTCTGGCGCACGCCCTTGAGCACTAGCAGCGCCTTGCCGTCCGGCGTCCAAACCGTCCAACGCCCGAACTGATGTTGCTCGTCGGTGCTCGCCAATACCCGGCCGTTGCCCCCCTCGACAGGATGTAGACGGATCTCGGTTCGCGCTTCGATTGTGGCAATCTGGCGACCATCTGGAGACAGGCTAAAGTTGAATCCATCCCCGAAGTCGCCGGGGATAGCCTCTATTGAACCGTCGGCCAGACTGTAGGAATAGAGGCCTTCTCCCCCTACCGTCTGGTAGTCGCGATACAGGATATGCATCCCGTCCAGTGTCCATTGGGGGGACCCCCTGTTAGCGCTGGCTGCGATAAACTGCATCTCGCCTGTGGCCGTATCGACACCAAAGAAGCCTGCCTTCCCATTCTGATCGAGACCACTGACCCGCAGGTGCTTGCTGTCAGGCTGCCAATTGATGCCACGTACCCGACTCAACCGAAGCGGGATCTCTCGCTCCGTCCCGGTCTTGAGTGAGCGAATGACAATCACATGGTTGTCCCTTCGCTGGCGTTGAGACGTGTAAGCCAGCTCGTCGCCGTTGGGAGAAAAGACGCCTCGACTGTTGCTGCCGACGAAGCGTTCGATCGGACTGATCGGCTGCTGTATGAACGAGCCCGTCTCCATGTCAATTTCAGCGGTGTGCAGCCGCCTCCGCGACACGCTGACGGCGTAGAGGAGAGATCCATCGCGGGCGATGCCCAACCCCGGTCCAACATCCAGTTTGGGCATCACAAGGAAAGCCTCGCCTGCTGCCGCTCCGTGATCGACTCTCTGTGCCCACAAGCTGGACTGACCGCTCCTGTCGCTGTTGAATAGAAGATGTCCGCCATCGGGGCTCCACCCCACAATTTCGTCGCTCGCGGCGTGTTTCACGATGGCGGATTCCGAGGAGCCATCGACTGCGACCACGAAGATGTCGCTTTGGGTTGTCTCACGCGACGGCGCCCGACTGTAGGCCAGATATCGTCCGTCGGGGGACACACGCACGCGAGGCGCAGCGCCCCAGTCAATGGAACGCACCTGACTCACCTCGCCATCAGCCAGCGATACCGTGACAATCCGAGACGTGCTGTCGGAGGTGCTGATTACGGCCGCAACTCGATCACCGTCAGGGAACCAGTCCTGGACGGAGGCGTAATTGCCGTCCGCGGGCCTTAAGATGGTGCGCGGTTGCTCCGCATCGCCACCCAATGGCAAGAGTCGCAATTCGGTGCTCTCATCGGCGGGGCTTGCTAGGTACCAGCTGTAGGCTACTTGCTTGCCGTCTGGGGAGATTCGAGAATTGCTCGCAAACGAAGAGTTGTCGGCGCTACCGCTCGTAACGCCGTTTGCAGTGTCGGTGAGCCTCCGGGATTCTCCTGTTTCGAGATTCCGTATTGCAAGGTTTCCTTCATCAATCCAATCGACGTATGTAACAAAGTTGCCGTCAGGGGACACCCAGCCCTGAGGGCTGACCCCTACTGCTTCCGGCCAAACCAATTCCGTACGAAGCCCGTCTTCGGCAGCTTGTGCTGAGGGTGAAGGAGGGTCCAGAATGGGGCTAAAGCGAATCACGAGAAAGGCCAGCACGACGAGACCAGCAACCGCAAACCACGGAATCAACCGGCCGACGGGCCGGCCCGACCCGTCGAAGGCCGATTCTTCTGGTTTCGAGTCCGCCTTGGAGGAATTCAACGCCCTCCAGTCCTCGATCTCACTGGGATACGCATAGACGCTCCCACCCGAGCCGCCCTGGCGTCGCACCGGCAGCCCTGCGGATGCCTCCCAGCGCTGGGCAGTTCGTGTGTCCCGCTCCAGATACGAAGAGATCTCCTTCCAACCTTGCAACGGAGTTTCTGCGGTTGGGTGGCTGGCTTGATGATCTCGGTTCGGCATGTGTTGCCCTCCTAGTTTCCGGTTAACTGCCCGAAGCTTAGGCGAACACCTTGCCTGATTCAAGCGGCAAATCGCGACATCCGGGATTGAATTGACCCGTGTCGTAATTTGCCGTGACTATTTCCACCGCCCGCCACTGGGACGCAGCCGTTTCTGGCGACGGCGCTGAATGAGTACACGTCGCACATCGAGCCCGGCTGCCGCTGCCTGATGATTGAGGAGGAGGTCGCGGAAGGCGAGACTCAGTGAGTCCGCCGTTCGAGCTGCCGACAATTGGCACCAAGAGTCCTCCGACCGCGAGCAGGACTAAGCTACTCCAAACAAGCGGGTTAAATCCTCTTGCGCACTTTACTGTTGGGATATCGCGATCGCATGAGGTTTCACTCGCTAGAGCGGGCCTCAGGGGCACCGGCAGACTCGCGAACCGCCGTCGGACGGCCGCCTCTCGGCTGTATCAAGTGCGTTCTGACCCCTCCCCATGGGCTAGAATCTCCTTGGGTGGATGCAACTTGTTTCGTACAGGTGGTCGCCCTCACTTGTCATGGAGTTTCCCGGGGCCTGGAACCTGCTAACAGCCAGCTTGGCGGTCTGTGAGTTAAACGCTGCCGATGACGCCTGGGCCTTTATAACCACGTTGCAGCTTGTTGATGGCAGCCCGGAAGCCAAAGCGCAGTTCCTGGACATAGCCCAAGCAGAGATCGCTCAAGGTCCGATTACCGGTGGGACTTTGGCGTTTCGCGTATCAGAGGGCCTCCGGGCGGCGGGGCTGGTCCGACCACGGGCTGACGAACCGGATGGGTGGGCCAAAACCGCTGGGCAGCTCAAGCTAAGGTTCGATAAGGGGGAACGGTTGTTGATGTGACTACCGAATCTCACCGCGAGCCAATGGTCTGGGGCGTCGGCCGCGTAGATGTCGCAGTATTCGGATCGCATGAGGTTCCATGTGCTTGAGGTGCCACACCGACGTCTGAAGAGCGGCTAACCTCCGCCGGGCAGCAACCCGGCCAGTAAAAAACTGGTTGTTCAACGGATCGGTTGTTCGCGCCAGGTATTGCCGTCCCCAAACGTAAATCATGCCTCCTCGGTGATCTGCTTGTGTTCGCGGCCGATGGCCGCGACGACGGCCAGCCAGATGCCGATGAAGAACACATTGACCATCGCGAACGCCGGAATGCCGAAGGCCAGGTGCGTTCCGATGAAGACGACGGCCGCCTGGAACGCGTCACCAGTGCGGCCGAAGAATGTGTCGATGGCCGCTTTGGCCTTATATTTGACCTCACGGGAGGTGGGCAGAAAGAGGGCCTGGCGAACGGTATTGTTCGTTGAGTAATCATTGGAGTTCTCGGCGATCTTCATAACGCGGACGATACTTAGGACCGGCTGGACTGCGGAGACGCCGTAAGTACAAAGTGACATGATCGGCCCAATAAAGAGCGATCGCCGAACGCCAAGGTACTTGATAAACCGCGACACCAGGAAACTCTGAACCAGGAGACCGACAAGATTCACCCAGCCGAAGAACTCGCCATACATGGTTCGGATGTATTCACCCCTCGCATCCCGGGAAGCATCCCCGGCGCCGATTTGCTCGATGGCGTTCTGTTCGAAGAGGCTGCCGAGGACAAACTCCCCAACAGTGTTGACCAGGTTCAGCAGGAGAACGTGGAAGGCGATGAGCAGCAAGTAGCGGTTCTTCAGTACAAGTGCGAACCCGCCTTCCTTGCTGAGGGGTTGCTCCGCCTTTTGCGCTTCCCCGGCGCTGCCTAGAGTCTCCCTCTTGTTAACCCACACGATCAGCAAAGCGAAGATGCCCAAGAGAACGCTCGCTAGCGTTATCAACTGGGCATTACTCATTTGTTCGAAGACGCTCGCCGTGAGCCACGCGCCCACCAGGGCACCCGCCGAGCCGCCGATCCCCACAACCGGAAACAGCCGTTTGCCCTGCTCTTCGCTGTAGACGTCGTTGGCGAAAGCCCAGAACTGGCTCACGACCATGAAGCTGAAGATCCCGAGCCAGATGTAGTAGACCACCCCGATATTCATCCCCGCACCCATCGCCAAGACGAACAGCACGAGATTCGAGATGAAGAACAGCGTCATTCCCGACAGCAGCCAGACACGGTTCACCCGCGCCGCAAACGCTCCGTAAGCCGGCACAACAAAGACGAACAGCAGCGCCTGGGCCGCACTCGAATAGCTCTTGATCACCGCCCCGAAACCGGAAAGGATCAGTCCCTCCCGCACCGGTTTCAGAATGTAGTAGAGTCCCATCATGATGAAGGCGTTCAGAAACAACAGGGCGACCGTGCCGCCTTCGCCGGCGTTGACGTTGCTAAACAAGGAGAGAACCTTTTCCAGAAGGTTCTTCTCCTGCGGAACGGGGGACGAGCCATTCGTAGTCGCCATGCTCTCAACCAATCCTTGCGGCGCTGCACCGCCATGCCACTAATTTGGGATTTCCGGCGCCTGCTGCTGTGATGCAAAGACGCCGTGGATCTTTCTCAGACAAGTCGGCTGCCGCCCACGAACTCGCTAGCACCGATAGAGCATGTATCGCTTATCCAGGGTTCCATTGTGGCCATCCCGGCACAGACAGCATAGCGGGGCCACGACCGCAGAGCAACGGTGCCTCTCAGAGCAACCGGAACTCTTGCCGAGGCAGCGCCCTAGACGAAAAAATGTCATAGTTCATGACATCGTTGTTAGCGACAGCTATCGGCAAAGAGGTAGAATCGGATCGACGTGATCGGCCAAACCATCTCGCACTATCGGATCACGGAGAAGCTCGGCGAGGGCGGGATGGGGGTTGTCTATAAGGCCGAGGACACGAAACTTGAACGTGCTGTGGCAGACCTTTCGCAGATGGCTACATGCAATTTGCTGATGGAGCCGAAACGCCCGAAACCGGAAGACTACTCCTGGGAGCGATCTTGCGGTTTCGCGATGAGACTAGAAATCGCCAGGCAGCTAGTTCGCGGCGGCGGCGGCGGTGATGCTGATCATCTTGCTGAAGATCTGGCTGATGCTGGTCGAGATGCCAGGAAGAACGGCACCTGCAGCACCGGCGATGAAACCCGCCAATAGCGCGTATTCCACCATGTCCTGTGCTTTCTCGTCTCGCGAGAGAGTCAGGAGGAAGCAGTAGAGTTTGTTCATTGTATTCTCTCGGACGAAGCCGTCCAGCAGTCGTGGTCCGATCGTTCGTTTCTCCGTTCTGGTGGCGTTTGCTGGCCCGCAACCACTACGACCTTACGCCAGGCGGCATAGTCCCCTCCATAAGAAGGCCGCACAAGATTGGGACCGGAGAGTGACTTAGTGAATTGTTGCGCGTAGAGGGTCAAGTCCCGCAGAAAGGACTACTTAGAGCGTGTTTGCGGATAGGTGTTGCGATGTGTGTCCAGCGAAGGCTGGCATGTTCAGTGGGAGACAGACCCACCGGGGTAAAAGTCAGAGCCCCGTAGCTTGAGTTGTATCGG
>Ga0114999_10004291_pt1 | contig 17358 bp, 18 predicted proteins | sample ArcticOcean_MG_C_3_FD_89820 | JGI IMG/M metagenome (GOLD analysis project Ga0114999, IMG submission 89820) | Marine microbial communities from western Arctic Ocean - ArcticOcean_MG_CB8_126 | ecosystem: Environmental > Aquatic > Marine > Oceanic | place: Arctic Ocean: Canada Basin | collected...
GAATAGGACACGCGCGATCGCGAAGGCGGCGGCCGCGCACAACAAGGGCCTCACCAGCCGCGCAGGTTCGACCGTGGCGTGACGCCGATGGATGCGAACCAGAATGACGATCGCCACGACGCCCTGACAGCGACCGTCCTCCACGAGCAGCTTGGTAACAAACCACTCATCATAACGCTTGATCGGCTCGTACTTCAGGCTCGTCTGAAACAGCGTGTGCAGCATGTGGAAGCCGGTCTTGTCCGAGGCGTACCACGTGCGCTTGATCTTCATGCCACCAAAAGGCCGCACTGCCACCGAGCCGTCTTCTTCGCGGCTCCACGGACAACCCCAGTGCTCGAGTTGTAGCAGTTCATTGGGCGCTTCGTTAACAAAGGACTCGACAGCGTCCTGATCGCACATCCAGTCGGCACCGGAAATCGTGTCATAGCAGTGATCTTCCAAGCTGTCATCCGGCTTGATTACCGCCGCTGCACCGCCTTCGGCCGAGACGGTGTGGCTTCGCATGGGATAGACCTTAGAGACCACGGCGATCTTAAGGGTCGGATCGGACTCGTACGCCGCGATCGCCGCCCGTAATCCAGCGCCGCCGCCGCCGACGATGAGGACGTCGTACTCGGTTGTTTCTGCTTGAGCCATATAGAGTGACCGGCCTTCAGATGGGTACTGGCAGGGTTGCTATGTGAGGGTTATACGATAGAACAGTAATTCAAGAATAATGTGCTCTGTTCGTCAAGGTTACTCCGACTGCACGGAAGCCTCCTCGTGGGGCCGCGCCTCAAGTTTGCTGCCGTCGATGGCGCGACCACAGGCGTTCCAATGCAGGATTGCGTCGTCGTCGTCGTCGGTGCTCAGGGCGTGCGCCTTTTCGAACAACTCCAGGGCGCGCCGCAATTCGTCGTAGGCGTCGAAGCCGGACCCCGGATAGCTTCGAGCCAGGCGTGACTTGGCATGGCGTTCCCAGACAATGCCAGCGTAATAAGCCTTAGCGTATTCACCGGCAAGGCGCGGCACGTATTCCATCACTGCGTTGACACCAATCTTCGCCTCTGGGCCGAACTGATCCGTCAGTGCCAGCAATAAGCCGATGAGGGCCTCTTGGTTGTCGTCCTCGATGGCGAGGATATCGTGGCAAATGCTCTCGGCCACGCGTGGTTGGTTGAGCAGACGGTAACGTCCGACCCGTTCCAGAGCTCTGGGTATGGCCTCGCGATGGATCTTCTTCAACTCGGTCATGGTCTCGATCCTCCTGTGGAATCGATGGCGGGCGAAGCATGCTGGGACGAGAAAGAAAGCGTCTTAAGCCCAAGGGCGCCATCCCACGGGGTTGACTACCTTGCTTGAAGAATGCAAAAACAATCTCAGCAGGTCATCCATCTGAGGAGGTCCATGAGCCATCCCAGCATCATCTATATCCTGGCCGACGACATGGGGTTCAACAATCCAGATTCGAAGATTCCCACGCCGAATCTGGACCGTCTCGCTGCCCAGGGTATGCGCTTCACCAACGCCCACGCTCCCTCCAGTGTCTGCACGCCGAGCCGCTACGCAGTATTGACCGGAAGATACTGCTGGCGCTCCCGTCTACAGAACGGGATCGTGTGGCAGTGGGACGCTGCGTTGATCGATCCGGGCCAGCCTACGGTGGCCAGCATCCTGCGAGATGCAGGATATCGCACGGCCTGTATTGGTAAGTGGAACCTGGATGGGACTGGCTACGGAGGACGGTTCGTTACCCAATGACCATGTGCCCTTCGGTGCCTATGGCGGTGAGCGACAGGCTCTGGGCGATCTGATCGACTACACCAAGCCCATGCGCGGCGGCCCCATAGATCACGGGTTCGACACGTATTTTGGTGACGACGTGCCGAATTTTCCTCCGTACACCTGGTTTGAGAATGACCGCCTTCAGCAAGCGCCGAGTGTGCCAAAACCTGATGAGATGTTCGGTGCAGCGGGCGACATGGTGCCGGATTGGAAGCTGGAGGAGGTCATGCCAGAGCTGACGCGCCGTGCTGTGAGTTACGTCGAAGAAGCAGACGAAACACCCTTCTTTCTCTACTTCCCGCTCACGGCGTCGCATACGCCCATCGTGCCCCTGGGTCGGTTTGCCGGCATGAGTGCGGCTGGCGACTACGGGGACTATGTCTGTGAAGTAGACTGGTGTCTGGGTCAGGTTCTGGATGCTCTGGAGCGCACGGGGCAACGACAGAATACGCTGCTCGTTTTTACCAGCGACAATGGCCCCGAACACTTTGCCTACGAACGCAGCCGGGAACACGGTCACTACAGCATGGGAGATCTGCGTGGCCTCAAGCGCGATGCCTGGGAGGGTGGACACAGGGTGCCTTTCCTGGCCAGCTGGCCAGGTGTCGTCGAGAGCAGGCAGCACGTGTGAGCAGCTGACGCCGCTGGGGGATCTGTGGGCGACAGTGGCCGAACTGGCAGAGAGCCAAGTGCCAGAGAATGGCGGTGAGGACAGCGTCAGCATCGTTCCACTGCTGCATAGCGCGGGTCCGGTGTGCGATTGCGCCGTGCATCACAGTATGCAGGGCAAGTTCGCCTTGCGCCGTGGAGAGTGGGTCTTGATCGATGCACCTACCGGGGGTGATAACGACGAGCCAGAGTGGTTGCAGGCCGAACGGGGCTACGAGATGCACGACTGCCCGGGAGAGCTCTATGACCTGCGTGAGGATTTGTTGCAGCGGAAGAATCGTTACACAGAACGGCTGCAGCTGGTTGCAAAGATGCGTGAGTTACTTGAACAAGTGCAGGCGGGCAAGAATCAGGGCCTGGCGGGAGCGGAAACCCTATGAGCATCGATCTGGTCACCACCTGTTTCATGCCGAAGCAAGCCCGGCCCATAGTGAGTATCGGCGCCGGCGGTATTGTACGAGATGCACATATGCCCGCCTATCAGAAGGCGGGATTCGTCGTTGCCGGCGTGTTCGACCTGGACCGCGACAAGGCGGCCTCACTGGCAAGAGACTTTGGCATTTCCAACGTCTTCGACACGATGGAGGCAGCGATTGCTCAGGCGCCTGAGGGCGTCGTATTCGATGTGGCGGTTCCTGGCGGCGCTGTACTCAGCGTAATCGAGCAGTTGCCCAAGGGTGCCCACGTGCTGATTCAGAAGCCGCTGGGCCGCAATCTGGACGAAGCGCGCCAGATCCGCGATGCCTGCCACAGGAAGCAATTACAGGCGGCAGTGAATTTCCAACTGCGCTACGCCCCGCCATTGCTGGCGCTGCGTGATCTGCTGGACAGCGGCCGTCTCGGAATCATCCATGACATCCAGTTCCAGGCAACGTTGCAGACGCCATGGAACCTGTGGGATTTCCTGGAGACGGAGGAACGTGTCGAGATTCTCTACCACAGCATTCACTATCTGGATGTCATTCGCGCCATCGCTGGAGATCCACAGGGTGTGTACGCGCGGACCGTCCGGTTCGCCGATTACCCAAAGATGGCAGACGTGAAATCGACGACGATCCTCGACTATGGAGATACGATGCGGGCTCTGGTATCCGTCAATCACTGCCATCAAGGCGGATTGACGCACCAGGAATCCTACCTGCGCGTCGAAGGAGACAAGGGCATTGTCCATCTCACTCTTGGCCTCTGTCTTGACTATCCCAGAGGCCAGCCAGATCGATTTGATGTCTGTTTCCTGGATGAAGACAAGCAGTGGCAGACCCTTCCAATCGAGGGGACCTGGTTTCCCGATGCCTTCATTGGTACGATGGCGAGCGTTATGCGGGCGGCAGAGGATGCGACCCTGAAACCACAGACGGCAGTCGACGACGCGGTGCGTACGATGGCATTGGTAGAGGCCGCCTATGAATCGAGCGCCAGGGGCTCTACGGCAATCTCTTATGACTGAGGCGCCAAACATTCTGCCACTGTAGCCGTTGCTTGCGGGACAAGACATAGAACTACATGACTGCGTATTCTCTGAACACGCGGGGCTGATCCCGACGAACTGCACAATCTCTATGACCAACCGCAAGCTGGTGCAGCGCACCATGCACTGGTAAGGCACAACAAGGATGAAGCGAATTGAGTGAGCACCTGACCGCCGATGAGGCGATCGCGCAGTTGCAGAAAGGACGGTTTCTTGTCCTGGTGGACTCCCGTGAGCGGGAGAATGAGGGAGACTTGATCGTAGCGGCCGAGCACCTGACGACTGAAAAGGCTGCCTTCATGATGCGTGAGGCACGTGGCATGTTTCTGTTGGCGACGACGGCGGAACATCTGAGCCGCATCGGCATAGAGCTCATCGAACCACGGGGTGGACACGTGCAGATGACGCCGCGAATGGGCTTGCCCTTTGACGCGCGAAATGGCATCCGCACCGGCATCGCAGCCGCCGATCGTGCGGAGACCGTGCGCCAGGTTCTGCTGTCCGAAAGCGGTCCAGAGGATTTCGTCGTCCCCGGCCACGTACAACCCCTGGCCGAGCACGAGCAGGGCTTTGCCATGCGCCAGGGGCACACGGAGGGATCCGTGGGTCTGGCGCGACTGGCAGGATTGTTTCCCGCGGTAATGATGTCAGAGGTGCTTACGGAGGATGGCGAGATGGCAGGGCGCGAGGCGTTGGCCGCCTTTGCCAGGAAACATCAGATTGGTCTTGCCACCGTCGACGACGTGGTTGCCCGTAGCTCCAAGGGCTGAAAAGCTACTCAGCGACGATTTCGCCAATCCGACCTTTCGCTGGCATCATCATCGGGCCCTGGGGTCGTCCCTACTTCCTACACCTGTGGTGTGTTGTCAGCCTGCGTCGTACCCGGCGAGCGAGCGGACCCAGATGTTGCGGAAGCGCACGGCGTCGCCGTGGTCTTGCAGCCGCAGACCACCCAGATCCGGATCCGGAATCGAATACGTGGAGACGTCCTTGTGTCCTGTGGGCCCCATGGCCTCTTGGCGGTGATGGAGCAGGACCCCGTTCTGGATCACGGTGACGGAAGCGGGAACCACGAGCCACCCTTCGTCCCAGGCAGGTGCTTCAAAGATGATATCATAACTCTGCCACTCGCCGGGCTTGCGACAGGCGTTGACCAGCGGCGGGAACTGGCCGTAGATGGCGCCCGCTGTACCGTCGGCGTAGGTAGGATTTCCGTAACAATCCAACACCTGGATTTCGTAGCCCATGTTCTCGGGACTGTTGTGCAGAAAGACGCCGCTATTGCCGCGTCCCTGGCTGTCGCCCTCGACCTTCTCTGGACAAGCCCATTCCACGTGTAGTTGGCAATCACCCCACTGCTTTACCGTGCGAATGTCGCCTGTGCCTTTGACGACCTCCATGTAGCCGTTCTCCAGCTTCCACTCGGCATCCTCCCCGGGTATTTTCGCACTCTCCCACTCCTCCAAATCACTACCATCGAAGAGCACGATCGCGTCTGCAGGCGGGGAGCCGGGACTGTCTCCGGGGGCGACTATGGCGGGTTGGGGGCGTTGGCTGTCGTGCACCCGGTACGGTTGTCCGGGGATGAAGTCGGTGTCGTCATATCCTAAAGAAGCCATGTGGTTCTCTTTCTGTAAGATCAGGCCGCGTGACGCAGGATGCGTCCGGAGCGGCTGTCGGTAAGGTGGCTGTCGCGCACGGCGGCAATGCCGTTAACGAGTACTGTGTCGATACCGTGTGGGTAACGATAGGGATGGTCAAAATCGGCACCTTCGGCGATGGTCTCGGGATCAAAGATGACCACGTCTGCCCAGGCTCCCTCCCGTAGTACGCCACGATCGGTCAAACGGAAGCGTGCCGCTGCATGCCCCGTGAGTTTGTACACTGCCTGCTCCCAGCTGAGCGCGCCCTGGTCACGGATGAAGTGCCTGAGAAAATAGGGAAAGGCTCCATAGGAACGTGGGTGATGTTTGCCTTCTGCCAAAACACCTTCCGGGATCAGGCTGAAGCCGTCGGAGATGATGCCGCCTGCTTCGTGTCGGGCGATGTTGAGGAAGTCCTCCTCGGAAACATCCTCGGCGAGCATCCACGGACGCGCCTTGTCCTCGATGATGATGTCGAGAACGGCGTCGTGTGCATTCTGTCCGCGGATCTGTGCGATTTCGGCGAAGGACTTACCCACCAGATGGGCATTGACCTCGGAGCTGCCCAACCAGATTCGCTCCCAAGTGCCGTCTTTGACGAGGTTTCTCTTGCGGCTGCCGCCACTCTCGGCGCCGTGGGTCATGGTGTCGGCTTTGATCCTTTCTCGCATGGCCGGATCTCGCAGCCGCTTGATCAGTTCCGTATCGCCGCCATCGAGACACCAGGGCGGCAGCAGAGATTTGAGAGTCGTCGAGCCTATGGTATAGGGAATGGCGTCACAACTGACATCGATGCCACGGGCGCGGACTTGGTCAATCGTTGCCAGCAGGCCCGCCGTGGCACCCAGCATGGGTGAGCCGGGTTGCATGTGGGATACGTGAGCGGTGATGCCCGCCTGCTCACCGACGGCGATGACCTCGTCTACGGCTTCGGCGATGGCTTTGGTCTGATTGCGAATATGACTGGTGTACATGCCGTTGTATCGTCCCACGACCTTGCCCAGTTCCACCAGTTCCTCGAGTGGAGCATACGGCCCTGGTGCATAGGCGAGGCCACTGGAGAGTCCAAGGGAGCCGCATTCCATCGCTTGTGCCGTCAGTTCCCGCATGCGCTCGAGTTCAACAGCCGTAGCCTTGCGGTCATCCCAGCCCATGGCGGCGACCCGGATGTTCCCGTGGCCCACTAGCGTTGCCACATTGGTGCCGATTCCCTGCTCTGTAAGGCGCTCGAAATATTGATCGAAATCGGTCCAGTCGCAGAGCAGGCCGCGGGTCATGGCTGGATCCAGGGGCCCGTAGTATGGCACGTGGTCCAGCGTCGGAGCTGCCGAAACACCGCAGTTACCGGCGATCTGTGTGGTAATGCCCTGAGCGACGGAGGAGGACGCAGTAGGTCCGATGACGAGGGTTAGATCTGAATGGCTGTGAGTGTCGATGAAGCCCGGGGTCACGAAACGCCCAGAGGCATCGATGCAGTCCGTCGCCGTCGCTGCCGACAGGTCGCCGATGGCGACGATACGGCCATCCTGAATAGCGAGATCGGTCTCACGTGCGGGAGCACCAGTGCCGTCGAGAAGGCGGCCATTGCGCAGGAGGACGTCGTACATACTTGCTACAATAGAAGAGCCGGTGAGCGGCGGCAAGGTTGTGGACAGGTTGCGGATTTTCGACTTTGAGGAATCGACCCATGAAGAATCTTCTTCTCGACATCCATATCTATCTGAGCCTGGCCTTCGGTGCTGGTTCCATTGCCTCTCTGGTGCTCGGCCGATGATACTGGCGCGAGTTGGCAATGACGTCGTCGATCTGAAGGAGCCGACGACCGCTGAACACTACCAGCGGTCCCGTTTTGTCGCTCGCGTCTGCACAGCCGACGAGGCTGCTCGTGTCGGTTCCAGCGACGACCCCCATCGTATGCTCTGGTCGCTGTTTGCCGCGAAAGAGGCGGGCTTCAAAGTGGTGGCAAAATTGGCACCTGGGATCGCTTTTTCGCCACGCAGATTCGTCGTCAACGCCGAGTTTACCAGTGTCGTACACGACGATGTCAAGCTATGGCTGCAGGTGACGGGTGCAGACAGCTGGGTTCACGCTGTGGCGGGGCAGGGACCAGAGAAGCCCGTGTGGACTGTAGAGCGACGCGCCGAAACCGTTGGGGAGAGTGATGCAGCTCGGGCTCTGGCTTGTCGCGTGGCGGTACAACACCTGCAGATCAATGCGCAAGGGCTGACTGTTGAGCGCCATGCCGACCAGCGCTTTCGCGACGATCTTGGACCGCCGTGCCTGCTGCTGGACGGTCAACCTCTGGAGGTGGATCTGAGCTTGTCCCACGATGGTCCGTGGGTCGCTTGCGCCCTGCTCGAGCAAAGCTCAGCGCCGTAGACCCAGCCAATATTTAGTCCTAAAGTTGGGTTCGTGCCTGTTTTTCCTGCTCCGTGAGCTTGCCGATTTCCTCCAGCACGCGACGTCCTGCCTTTACCTGATTGCGCAAGAGTCGGGGGTCTTCCCCATCAAAGGCAGACAGGTCAACGGGCTCGCCAAAGACGATGATGATCGGCTCGATTCCAGAGATGTTGCATTTGATCTCACGCGAGAAGCTATTGCTGAGTCCGCGAATGAACACGGGAATCACAATGGGACGAGCCTGTAGCACGACTTTTCCGAAGCCAGGTTCAGCAGGCAGAAGTTCATAGGGATCGGAGCCCTTGCCGCGTGTGCCCTCCGGATGAATGCCGACCAGCGTATCAGGAGAGCGCAGTTCGTCAGCGAGAAAATCAAGACCAGATCGACTGACGCCGCGTTTGGCACGGGCCCGAAAGATGGGAGGAAACATCGTCGCCGAGGTGACGATGGTGTTAAGGAAGGCGCCCAGGGGATGGTCGTAGAAAAAATCTGAACGCACAGGAAAATAGAACCGAGGCCATCGTCGGGTGACCTGGTAGATGCTGCAGGCAATGATGAACTGGTCGAAGAAGCTGCGATGATTGGCGGCGATCAAAACACCGCGCTCGGTGGGTGTTTCGACGAGTCGCTCCAATCCCACGGTATGCAGACGTCGCGATGTTGCGACCCACTGTATCCAGCGCCTGTGGAACTGCGTGTTGATCCAGTGGAAAAATCTGTGCAGCGGGGACGCGTTAAGCCAGCGAGCGTAGAGCAACGCCCGCCGTTCGATGCCGCTCAGGCTGGCCAGCTCTGCTGGCGGGATCTGCATCCGGCCAGCGCTGGGGCCCGAGTCGGTCATCGTTGCTGCGGAGGGTTTATTCAGCTTGTGGCGGCGACGATCAACTTAACCGCGTCACCGACCGTGCCGACCTGATCGGCGTCATCGTCAGAGACTTCGATGTCGAAGTTGTCCTCGATCTCGAGTACGATATCGACAAGGCGGGCAGAATTAACCTCCAAGTCCTTCTGCAACGACGTCTCATGAGAAATGCTGCTGAGCGCCTCTTCATTCTTGGCGAAGGGCTTAAGAATCTCGACAACCTTGTCGAAGACTTCCTGATTTTCCATGGTGATTGTCCTTGAATATTGGGTGTAGGCGTTGCTTGTGAGCTGATCGTCAACCGATGAATTTAGTCAAATTTGCGGAAAATGATGCATCCATTCACATCTCCGAAGCCAAAGCTCGCTTTGGCGATCACCTTCAGGTCTGGAACATCCACCGTCTCATGGACGATGGAACCGGCGAAGGCTTCTAGTTCGGGATGAAGATCGTCGCAGTTAATCGAGCCATGGATGAAGCCTTTGTGCAGCTCCAGAACGGCGGCGACACATTCCAGGCCCCCCGCGGCACCGAGGGCATGGCCGATAAGCGACTTGGTTGAATGAATTGGCGGCAGGTTGCCAGGCTCGCGTTCCAGGGCTTTGGACCAATTGTTGACTTCGTGAGGATCGGCAAAAGTCGCTGTAAGATGACCGTTGATGGCATCCACTTCGCTGCCAGCGATGCCGGCATCGGCAAGAGCGCCACGAATACAGTGCTGCACGCTGTTGGGATTGGGTGCCGTCATGCTGCCGCCCTGGCGATGACCACCGCAATTAAGGGCACCCCCCAAGACCTCGGCGTAGATCCTGGCGCCACGAGCCTGAGCCGCTTCCAACTCTTCCAGCATGAGCAGGCCTGCGCCTGAACCTGGAATGAAACCGGCTGCGGATCCGCTCATCGGGCGAGAGGCGGCGCCTGGATTGTCGTTCGATGTCCGATTGAGGACGCGCATGGCATCAAAGCCTGCCCATATGTAGTGTGAGTGCCCCTCAGAGCCGCCGGCGAGCATGCGAGTTGCCAGTCCATCGCGAATGCGCTGGGCGCCGGTGATGATCGCCTCTGTGCCGGTGTTGCAGGCGCTGGAGTTGGTGCTCACCTGGTTACCGAGGGCGAGCTTGCCGGCGATACGCGCACTGTTGCCACTCGACATGATCTGCTCCACCATGGTGCTGCCAAGGCGTCGGACCTTGCCTGCGTCCACCCGGGGACCAAGGGTTTCGCTGATGGTGTCGATGCCGCCAATACCGGTGCCGATGATACCACCCGTGTCCCAGTCGGCCTCGACATCGGGACCGGGCATTTCGAAGCCAGCGTCCTTCCAACAGTCGATGGCGCCGATGGCGGCATAGATCATGTTGGCATTCATGGCGAATAGTTCCTCGTCGGTCAGATACTCCCCTTGAAACTGCTCAACGTTTTCGGGAATGCCGCCGACCTGGCAGGCGAACTTCAGTTCTTCCAGCTTTTCCTGGTGCCGGATGCCACTGCGGCCCTCGCGCAGAGCCGTCTCGAACTCGTCGAGGCCGTGCCCGTTGGGTGACAGGACACCGAGACCGGTTACTACTACGCGCCGTTCAGTCTTGCTCACGAGAAACTCCCATGCCAGAAACCGTGCCTCCGGCGACGTACGTGCCATCGGCAAGGGTCAGTTCAACTTTTGATTTCAGTTTGCGGCGCCGCCAGAAGATCTTCTCTGCCGTAATACGAATGGTTGCCTGGGGTGGCACTACGCGGGAAAATTCAACATTCGCATCCGTAAACAAGGTGATCGTTTTTTCCACTTCCTCGCGAGGCAACTCAAGCCCGAGAAGATGAATGCCCATGGCGACAAGCCCCGTCTGGCACATCGCTTCCACGAGGATGACCCCCGGGGTCACGGGGTTGCCGGGGAAGTGGCCCTCGTAGAAGCTCTCGTCGATACGGAAGGTGTACTCGCCGACGGCAGTCGACTCGGTGAGTTCCACGAGGCGATCGATGAATCGAAAGGGACGCTGTTGTGGGATCAGACTCAGTACTTCATCGGGTGTCAGCATGCTTCAGCCCCGATCCAGAATACCGCCAACGCTGTTGGCCGATCGTTCGGGATAGTCAGGGTATCCAATGCCAAGAAACATTCCCACCTTCGCGTCCTTGACCGTATAGATCAACTCGTCATCGACGAATACCTTGCCTGTGCCGATGGAGACGGCGGATCCGGACTCTTTCAGCTGCGAGAAGCGGCGAATGTCGACCTCGTAGCGCACGACCTTATTGTAGGGCCGAATCTGCCCGGAGAATTCCACCTCTTTGCAACCAAGAGCACGACCGGATCCAGGGGCGCCGTTGGCCGAGGTATACAGACCCACCAACTGCCAGATGGCATCGACACCGAGGCATCCAGGCTGCACCGGGTCGCTGCGGAAATGGCAATGGAAGAACCAGTCCGAAACATTGATGTCCTGCTCGCCGACAATTCTGCCCCGGGCGCCGCGACGCTCCAGTTCGGTGACGCGAGAGAGCATGAGCATGGGAGGTGCCGGCAGACGGATAAATTCCTCGGGAGCATCCGTTACCAGGTTGCCCTGTGAGAGGCCAAGAAGCTCCTCGTAGGTGAAATGGTCTCGTTCGATAAACTCCGAATACTGCATCACTTACCCCACGTCGATACAGAGACTTGACCAGGTCAGCCCCGATCCGACAACGACCATGATGACGCTGTCGCCGTCGGCCAGTTCGTCCCAGTGCTGAGAGAGAACACAGGGAGCACCCGCTGCCCCGGTGTTGCCGTATTGGTCCACGTTGTACCAGTGTGATCCTGCGCCGAGTTCAAGGCGACTTGAAACACCTTGCAGCATGGCCAGGTTCGCCTGATGGCCGATGAAGCGCAGACAACCACCGCGTTGTTCGGCCCGCTCACCTGCTTCGTTCTGCAGTGTACGGGCGCAGGCAAGGGTCGTCTTGATAGCAAACCGTTGCACAGCATTGCCGTCCTGTTGGAAGTGCCCGAAGCGGGGAATACAGACTGCCTCCCAGCGCGTCGAGTCCGCATCGATGCTGGTGTCACGCACGCGCAGTCGGGACGGCTCATCTGTAGACACCACAGTGGCACTCGTACCATCACCCCAAAGTACAGCCGTGCTGCGGTCGGCATAGTTGATGGCCGGCGTGGTGTTCTCGGGATTGACGACCAGGATGTAGGGCGGCAGTCCGGACATGGAGGATAGAAAGTGCATCTGTGCACCAAAGGTGGAGCAGGCGGAATTGATGTCGATGCCAGGAACAGAGAGTCCCATGTGGCCGGCGATGCGCGCCGCCTCGGAGGGGATGGCCATATCGGGGTAACAGCCGCCGGCGATGACCATGCCGATTTGTCGGCGCGAAATACCGGCACGTTGCAGCGCCATGTCTGCTGCGGCTGCAGCGCACTGCCGGCTGTCGAACTCGGCCGCCTCCTGGCCCAGGCGAGGATCGCTGTTTTTCGTCTCGCGGATGTAGTCCAGCGGCAACACCGTGCGTCGCACATGGATGCCGACACGTTCGAGGATCCACTCCTCGTTGGTGCCGATATCCAGTTCTTCGAGGAAAGCGTTGTCGACGATGTTGTCGGGATGGAAGTGTCCCATCCCGTGGATGTAGAGAGAGCCCAAAACGTTATCCTGCGATGTGCTCGCCGCCATCGACACGGATAACCGTGCCGTTGACCCAGCGCGCTTCATCGGTACACAGGAGACAGATGAAATCCGCCACTTCGGCGGCAGTTGTCAGGCGCCCAAAAGGGTTGCGCAGCGCCGCAGCGGCTTTCATGTGAGCGCTGCCGGGGATCAGCCGCAGGGCAGCCGAATCGGTGACACCCGCCTGCACTACGTTGGCGCGGATTCCGTAAGGGGCGTATTCGAGGGCAATCGCTCTGGAGACGGACTCGAGAGCACACTTGGCGGCAGCGACGGCAGCATAGCCGCGCAGGGCGACCTCATTGCCCTCACTGGTCATGGACAGCACGCGGGCGTCGTCCGAAAAGAGCCCGGCTGAAAAAACTGCATGAGTCCAGGTGGAAAGGCTCGTGCCCATGCTGTAGATGGTCCGGGCAAAGTCCTCGTCTTCGAGGCGGACGTCTGCGTTGTACGTCGGTGCCGGTGCCAGGCTCGCAAGGGCACCCGTCTCGGTCTCGTCGCCCTCCGTGAAGGCGGATTCCAGGGCTTCGGTGAGTTTCTCGACGCTCACATCCAGACGAAGAGCCAATTGCTGGCGTGCCTTCGCTCCGGCATCGGCATAACCGGGATCAAGAGGTGCCAGCAGACGCAAATTGCCAAAAGCGATGGAGTGCATAAGCATGCGAACACGGCCCTTGTCCCCGAGCCGCTCGCGCAGATCCTCGATAACCGTGTCACGACCTTCGTCTGACAGGGCGTCAAGGTTGAAGGAGACAAACTCACCACCACAACTGCGGATCTCGTCGAATCCGGGTTCGATGTTCTTCATGGCGCCGCGCCGGTCGCGATGGATGATAGCGATGGACATGCCGTGTCGAGCGAGCTTTTTGGCGGTTGCCAGGCCAAAACCGCTGGAACCGCCAAGGATCAGTGCCCACTGGGTATTGTCGAAGGCGATACTCAACGTATTCTCACAGAGGTTACCCTAGTTGCTCAGGGGGGAAAGTCGCTGCGCAAAGCGCACAATGAACCCGTTTAAAATGTGGTTCACACTGAGGACTGTCAAAGTGCCGCAGGGGGGGAGGGGATCAGAGTTTGAAGCGTTTTCGACGACCGAAGGCGTCTTCTCCCTTGTCATCGTTCGGTTTCCGGTCACCATCGGCGAGGTTTTTGCGCTCCAATTCGAGGTGCATCTGCGTGAGTTGCTCGTGGTAGTCATCCAGGCGCTCATGGACGGGCTTGAGCATCTCGACTTCAGCCTGTGATTGCTTCATAGTCGCTTGCTTGCCAGAGATTTCCTTGCGCAACTTCTCCAACGCTTTTTCCGCACGTGTCAGAGACTGATCCAACTTCGTCTTGTCGGGTACGAAGCGTGTTACCACGCTTACGCCGAAAGCGGCAGACCCTGTGACCAGCAGACAAGACAGGACCGGCAAGGAGAAAAGGATATCAAGCATAGGAGTAGAATATGCTTTGGAGCTCTTGTTCGGTATCCGTACAGCCTATCGTAAGGCAGGAAAGAAAAAGGAGGCACCTCCTGGGCGGGAGGGCCTCCTTGCTGTGGATCGGCGTTCGACCTAGCGGCGTGCGATCAAATCGTCGACTACGGCGGGGTCTGCGAGTGTGCTGACATCCCCGATCGTGCCCATGTCGTTCTCGGCGATCTTACGCAGAATACGCCGCATGATCTTGCCCGAACGGGTCTTGGGCAGGCCTGGGGCCCAGTGGATGACATCCGGCGTCGCAATGGGACCGATCGCCGTGCGCACCTGCTTCTTGAGCTCATTCTTCAGTTCGTCGGTGTACTCCTCACCGGCATTCAAGGTGACGTAGGCGTAAATACCCTGTCCTTTCACCTCGTGCGGGAAGCCGACGACGGCTGCCTCGGCGACACTGCCGTGTAATACGAGGGCGCTCTCGACTTCGGCAGTACCCATTCGATGTCCGGATACGTTGATGACGTCATCGACTCGACCGGTAATCCAGTAGTAGCCGTCTTCATCCCGTCGGCAGCCGTCGCCGGTGAAGTAGTAACCCTTGTACTGCTGGAAGTAGGTCTCCTCGAAGCGCTTGTGGTCCCCGTAGATCGTCCTCATCTGGCCGGGCCATGGAGCCTTCATGGCGAGCACACCGGAGACATCGTTGCCATCGATGACGGTGCCTTTTTCTGGCTCCAGGACAACGGGCATGATGCCGAAGAAGGGGAAGGTTGCTGAGCCCGGTTTTAGTTCCGTGGCACCGGGCAGGGGGGAAATGAGGATGCCCCCCGTTTCCGTCTGCCACCATGTGTCGACAATGGGGCAGCGTTCCTTGCCGGCATTCTTGTGATACCAGCGCCAGGCCTCGGGGTTAATGGGCTCACCAACGGTGCCCAGCAGCTTTAGCGAGGGCATCTCGTATTTGGCGGGCCACTGTTCACCAGAGGCAGCGATGGCGCGGATCGCCGTGGGTGCCGTGTAGAACTGATTGACCTGCCACTTTTCGATGATCTGCCAGTAGCGATCCGGATTCGGGTAGGTGGGGATCCCCTCGAACATCATGGTCGTGGCACCATTGGCCAGTGGGCCATAAACGATGTAGGAATGCCCAGTGACCCAGCCGATATCGGCGGCACAGAAATAGACATCTCCGTCGTGGTAGTCGAAGACATACTTATGGGTCGTGGCGATATACACCATATAGCCGCCCACCGTGTGTTGCACTCCCTTCGGCTTGCCAGTAGAGCCGGACGTATAAAGGATGAAGAGCGGATCTTCGGCTTCCATCTCTTCACAGGGGCAATCAGCGGAAGCATCGGCCATGACCTCGTGCCACCACAGGTCCCGACCTTCCTTCATGTCGACTGCGAAGGTGCCCTTTGCCGGCTCGCGCTCGACGACGATGCAGGTGTCGACGGGCTTGCCCATCTCCTTCTCTGCAGCCGCCATAGCCGCGTCTGCATTGGGCTTGAGCAGCACCGGCTTGTCGCCACGGTGGTTGCCGTTGCAGGTGATGAGCGTCGTGCAGGTGGCGTCAGAGATGCGGCCTGCGAGAGCATCGGCGGAGAAGCCGCCAAAGACGATGGAATGGATGGCACCAATACGGGCACAGGCGAGCATGGCCACTGCCAGCTCTGGAATCATGGGCATGTAGATCGACACACGATCGCCTTTGCCGACGCCGCGGGACTTGAGCACGTTGGCGAACTTGCAGACCTGCTCGTGCAACTCGCGATAGGTCAGCGTGCTGTCTTCTTCCGGCCGGTTGCCCTCCCAGATGATGGCTCGCTGGTCGCCGCGACTGTCCAAATGCCGATCCAGGCAGTTGTAGACGATGTTGGTCCGCCCCCCCTCGAACCACTTGATCGAGATGGGACCCTTGGACATGTCGTAGTTGTACTCGCTTACCGTGTCCCACTTCTTGAACCAGTGGAAGCCTTCGGCCTTCTCTGCCCAGTAGGCGTCGACATCGGCGACGGAGCGCTTGTATTGTTGCAGGTATGCCTCGTGGCTGCCGACGTGGGCGTTGCCGCTGTAGGCTGGGGAGGGTGTATAGACTTCGTCGGCATTCATAGTGAGAATACTCCTTTGGGTTAAACGTGTTCAGTTGTCGATTCGCTGATAATATTCAAGAAAGGGGTGCCTCAGGACAACTGTCGCTGCCGCAGCCATAACATCATCCGACCAGCGTTTTGGCGTCGAGAATCCGCTGCTCACGCGATCTCACCGAGGATCTGCACCTTAACCGTATCACCGGCGGCCACGGCTTGTTCCGGTTCCAGCACAACAAAGCCGTTGGCACCAAGCATGGAAGTCATCATGTGGGAGCCCTGGGCCCGATGCGATGTACTTGCCCTCAATTGGCCCGTTTCGTCGAGGCGCAGACGAGCTCGCAGGAAGTTGCGGCGTTCCCCATCGTTGACCAGGTCGTGCTCGATTCGCGCGGCACTTTCCGGCAGGTTCCAGTCGGTCTCAGGGTATGCGCTGGCTTTGCGGATAGCGGGACGCACGAACTGCAGGAATGATACGAGGCTGGATACAGGATTTCCCGGCAGGCCGAAGTAGGGGGTAGCGCGGAGGAGACAGAAATACAGGGGCTTGCCGGGTTTCATGGAGACTCGCCACAAGACCTCTTCTGCGCCAAGATCCTCGAGGACTTTTTTTACGTAGTCGTAGTCTCCGACGCTGACACCACCCGAAGAAACGATGAAATCACAGCCCAGGGCGCTTTCGATGGATGCACGGATGGCGGCTTCACTGTCGGCGGCCGTTGGCAACAGCACGGGATCGGCGCCACAGGCGCGAGCGACGGCGCCAAGGGCGGGTGTATTGCTGTTGACGATCTGCCCGGCCCCCCGCTCGTCACCGACCTCCACAAGTTCATCTCCAGAGGAGAGGATGGCGACGGTCGGTCGTCGGCCGACAACGACATAGGGACGTTGCACGGCAGCCAGGACGCCGATCTCACCGGGACCGAGTTCCGTGCCTGCTGCGATCAGGGCGTCGCCGGACTTCATGTCTTCGCCACGGCAACGCACGTTCTCGCCCAAGGCATCCTCCGGTTCGAAGATGTCCACATGATCGCCGTGGTCCTTCGTGTCTTCCACACGGATCACCGTATCAGCACCCTCCGGAATGAGGGCCCCTGTCATGATGCGACTCGCCTCCCCATTGTCCACAGATAGCTTCGGTACTTTGCCGGCCGGTATGTCCTCCACGACCCGCAGTCGCACGGGGGCTTCGTGCGTCGCGCTTGAGACGTCTTCGAAGTGCACGGCGAAACCGTCCATGGCCGAATTGTCGTGGGGAGGATTGTCGTACGGTGCTACGAGATTATCGGCCAGGACCCGGCCGACGGCACAAGTCAGCGGCACTCGCTCCACGCCCAGCGGCTGAATGCGCTCAAGGACTGCCGCTCGGGCCTGTTCGACGGTGTGCA
>Ga0114999_10004298_pt1 | contig 17344 bp, 13 predicted proteins | sample ArcticOcean_MG_C_3_FD_89820 | JGI IMG/M metagenome (GOLD analysis project Ga0114999, IMG submission 89820) | Marine microbial communities from western Arctic Ocean - ArcticOcean_MG_CB8_126 | ecosystem: Environmental > Aquatic > Marine > Oceanic | place: Arctic Ocean: Canada Basin | collected...
ATTCCTCGCTGAACGAACGCCGAGTTCGATTGCTTGCCAATTGCTGTTTCTTGCTCATTCAAAGTTCCTCCAAAAATAGTTTACGCTCGAATTCCAGTGTCCACTATTTCTGGGGAACTCCAATATGTGCTGACGATGGCGGTGCCGGTGCGGATGGGGTATCAGTTCGACGAGGTGCTGGAGGTGCTGGGCGAAACGAAGAATGATGTAGCCAGATCGCTTCGCGCTTTCAGCAACCGTCGGAATCACGCAGTGTCCGCTTCACCCGCCTGTAACCGGTCGAGGACGATGTCGGCCATCAAGGGGTGCAGGCCGAGTGGCGGACAGAGGTTGAACGCGACGTCGGGAAACTCGATTGCCAGTTCGTCGCGGAACCGTTGCAAATCGCTGACGACGTGCGCGCCGGCAGACAGAAAATAGGGGAGCATCAGGATTTTCTGGGCACCCTGTTCGATGCAGTTGCGTGCTCCTTCGGGAATCGACGGGGAAGCCAATTCCAGGTAGCTGGCTTCCACCAGCACATCGGGCCGTCGTTGACGCACAATTTCTGCCAGGCGAACGAGATCGTCGTTCGCTTCCTTCCGGCGGCTGCCATGCGCGATGAGAAGCACGGCGGTTAATTGTGGTGTTGTTTCGGGCACGGGGCTTGTCGCTGGGTGATGTCACTTATCCAGCTGCAATCCAACGGATCGCAGTCTCAGCGATGCGTTACATCGCAGCTAGGTTTTACGTTGCCCGTGGTGCTCAACGCAAACAACGCGCGGGGAACCGAAAATGAAAGTGCTGAAAAATTAGCAGTTTATGGTTGACGAACAATAAGATTGTTGCTAAAAATTTAGCACACGATACGTCGTCACCCGATCTTGCGAGGAGCAGACATGGCACCGATCGCCGACGAACATCGCACCCGGCGCGAGCGTCAGATTATGGATGTGCTGTACGCTGAAGGGCCGTCGTCGGCCGCCTGCGTTTTGAAATCGCTGCCCGATCCCCCCAGTTATTCGGCCGTTCGCGCGTTGCTGCGCATCCTGGTCGATAAGGGCGAAGTGCGGTACCAGAAGCAGGGCAACCGTTACATCTATCGCCCGACTCATTCGCGGCGGAAGGCGGCCAAGTCGGCACTCTCGCGGGTGTTGAACACCTTTTTCGAGGGGTCGCTCGAAAATGCCGTCGCCGGGCTGCTGGAAGTTTCTGACCGCGGATTGACCGACGATGAGTGGAATCGGTTGGCCGATCTCATCGATCAGGCGCGAAAGGAGGGGCAGTCATGAACTGGATTTCAAAAATCGAGGCGATGACCGCGACCGTTCCTGCTTGGTTTGCCGATCTGGCCGATGTTGCCTGCCGGGGCTGCCTGGTACTCGTTGTGGCGTTTGCAGTCGTCTCACTTTCGCGACGGGCGTCGGCGGCGAAGCGACACTTCATCTGGGTTTCGGCATTTGTGGCGTTGTTGCTGCTGCCGCTGGTCTCAATTGTCGCTCCGCAATGGCATGTGCGCATTCTTCCCTGGCGGGCGGCATCCACCAATTCCCACCGCAGCATGTGGAGTCAACCAATCGAACTCGCGGCGGACGGCGCCGACGAATTGGCCGGAAAAAATGCTTTCATTCCACCCAATGCTGCCAGTTTCAACGGCGCATCGACCGACTCGGACATCGATGGTGCGGCGGTTGTTTCAGCGTCGAACGGCCGTTGGGGAGCTCAGAGTCTGACCGGCTGGAGTCTCGCCGGCCTTGCGTGGTGCGTGGGGGTTGCAGCGACGTTGCTCCCCCTGTTTGTCGGCCTGATTCGCCGTCGGCGACTTGAATTGGAGAGCCGTGATGTATCAAATGGAACGCTTGGTTCATTGGCGGGCGAGTCGGCCGTACAGTTAGGATTGGCTGTCCGCGTCCGAATTTTGCTGCACCCCGCTTCGGTCATGCCCGTTTCGTGGGGGACTTGGCGAGCCACGTTGTTGTTGCCTGCGGAAGCCGCGGATTGGACGCGGGAGCGACTGCGGGCGGTGATGTTGCACGAACTAGGGCATGTGAAACGACGCGATTGTCTGGCACAACAGTTGGTTCATCTGGCTTGTTCGCTGAATTGGTTTAACCCGCTATCGTGGCTGGCTTCGCGAAGAATGAAGATGGAGCGGGAGAGTGCCTGCGACGATCTCGTGCTTGAGCAGGGAATCGCGCCGGCCGACTATGCTGAAGTTTTATTGTCGATTGCAAAAACAATTCGCGGTGGCACGCCAGGTACCTTGGCCGTCGTCGCTATGGCTACACCTTCTACACTCGAAAGGAGAGTTCGTATGATTTTGGACAACCGACGCAGCCGTCGTCCGTTGACGGTTTTTGTCGTTTCATTGGAGTCGCTTGTTGCCGTCGGGCTGTTGCTCGCTTTGGCGGTCGTGCAGCCGGTTCCTGCTCAGGAGAAAAAAGAGAAATACGAACCGACGGCAACCGCGTTGGCCGAAATTGCAGAAATGAAAGTCGGCAAGCACGACTGGCCGCAGTTCTTCGGCTGGAAAGGCCGCAACAACACGCCCGACGGTGTCAACATCCCCGTGAAATGGGATGTCGAAAAAGGGTTGAACATCAAGTGGAAGGTGAAGCTCGGCTCGCAAACGTATGGAAACACGGTTGTTGCCAACGGCAAAGTTTACATCGGCACGAACAACTCGGGCGGCTACATTTCACGGTACCCCTCACGAGTTGATTTGGGCTGCCTGCTCTGCTTCGACGAGAAGACGGGCGAATTCCTGTGGCAACACTCGAACGAAAAACTTCCCACCGGACGCGTTCACGACTGGCCATTCCAGGGTATCTGCTCGGCTCCGTATGTCGATGGCGACCGTTTATGGTACGTCTCCAGCCGCGGCGAACTGGTCTGCCTCGACACCAACGGCTTCGCCGACGGCAAGAACGACGGCATCAAGGGTGAAGTCGAAGGAACGCACGAAGCCGACGTCATCTGGCGATTCGACATGATGGGCAGCCTTGGCAGCTCGCAGCACAACATGTGCAGTTGCTCGGTCACCTGCGTCGGCGATGTGCTGCTGGTGGCTACCGGTAACGGCGTCGATGAATCGCACATCAACCTGCCGGCTCCGAATGCTCCGAGTTTCTTCGCGATTGATCGTAACACCAAAAAACTGCTGTGGACCGACAAGTCACCTGGTGCTGCCATTCTGCACGGTCAATGGTCGTCGCCCACCTTTGCAGTCATCGATGGTCGCCCGCAGGCGTTGTTCGCCGGCGGAGACGGCTGGCTGTACAGCTTCGACCCGAAAGGCGATGGCAAAGGAAACGCCAAACTGTGGTGGAAGTTCGACGCCAACCCGAAAGAGTCGAAGTGGATTTTGGGCGGTCGTGGCACGCGGAACAACATCATCGCCACACCGGTCGTTTACGACGGACTGATTTATTGTGCCGTCGGTCAGGACCCGGAGCACGGCGAAGGTGTCGGCCATCTGTGGTGCATCGATCCGACCAAGAGTGGCGACGTCAGCCCCGAACTGGGCGTCGATGCCAATGGCAAACCGACGCCGCACCGCCGATTGCAGGCGGTCCTTTCCCGCAATGGCGAAAAGGCCGTTCCCAACCCGAACTCGGCTGCCGTCTGGCATTACAGCAAAACCGGACCGGCCTTCGAGCAAACAATGCATCGTTCCTGCGGCACGGTCGCGATTAAGAACGACTTGCTCTACATCGCCGACTTCAGCGGACTGCTGCATTGTTTGAACGCCAAGACCGGCAAACCCAACTGGACCTACGACATGTTCGCCTCCTCGTGGGGTTCCCCGCTGATCGTCGAAGACAAAGTCTACATCGGCGATGAAGATGGCGATGTCGTGATCTTCAAGTTGTCGGCGAAGCAGGAGATGGTCGCCGAGATCAACATGGGCAACGCCGTCTACAGCACGCCGATTGTTGCCAACAATGTGTTGTACGTCTCGAATAAAGACACGCTGTTTGCCATCAGTGCAGACGGAAAATAGAGACGGTGAATGAATGCGGAACCGATCCCGGGGATTTTCTTTGTCAACTGGCTCGAAATTGCCTTTGTCGATGCCAATCCTTAGAATGAAAGAACGCCGAACGGCGACTATGCCACTCGACACCTGCCTAAACGCCTGCCTTTGATTACCAGTTCCACAAGACGCTTTCGGAGTCAGAAACCCGGTTTTTTGAAAAAACCGGGTTTCTGATACGCACCTACCACCAACGGGCCCGCAAGGAAATCGAACGAATGCAGGGAAAGCCCTCGTTAGAGTCCCAGCTTGAACTCCCTGCCGCCTCCGATCTGCCGGTGTCGTTCGACTTCCAGCCACGCACCCGTGTCGTCTTCGGACCGGGCAGTGTTGAGCAGTTGGGAACACTGGCAACCGAAATCGGTGGGCGTCGTGTGTTATTGGTCACCGACAAAGGCGTCGAAGAAGCTGGACATGGTCAGCATGGTGTCGATGCACTGAAGGCAGCCGGATTGGACGTCATCGTTTTCGACGACGTCCATTCGAACCCGACAACGGAAGACGTCGACCGCGGATTGAATGTCGCGAAAGCGGCCGACATCGATCTCATTGTCGGCCTGGGTGGCGGCAGCAGCATGGACTGCGCCAAGGGGATCAACTTTCTGCTGACCAACGACGGTCGCATGCAGGACTACTGGGGCATAGGCAAGGCGACAAAGCCAATGCTGCCGATGATCGCCGTGCCCACAACGGCCGGCACGGGAAGCGAAGCCCAATCGTTCGCGCTCATCGCCGACGCTGAAACACACATGAAGATGGCCTGCGGCGACAAGAAGGCGGCTTGCCGCATTGCGATTCTCGACCCCGATTTGACGGTCAGCATGCCCCATATGGTGACGGCGACCACCGGCATCGACGCCATCAGTCACGCGATAGAAACCTACGTGACCGTTCCGCGAAATACGATGTCACAACTCTTCAGCCGCCGCGCCTGGCAATTGTTATTACAAGGTTTCCCGCGAGTGCTTGCCGAGCCGGACGATGTGGAAGCACGCGGCTGCATGCTGCTCGGAGCGCATCTGGCGGGAGCGGCCATCGAGAATTCCATGTTGGGCGCAACACACGCGTTGGCCAATCCGCTCTCGGCTCACTTCGAGATGACGCACGGAATTGCAATCGGCCTGATGCTGCCGCACGTCATCCGTTACAATGCAGAAGTTGTTGGCAGGCTGTACGGGGTGCTCGCTGCTGATGCCGGTTTGTGCGAAGCAGACGATCCGGATGCAGCTCTTCATCTGGCGGAGTTGGTCGAATCGCTCGTCGCCGACGCCGACTGTCCCACGAGTCTTGCGGAATGCGATGTCAATTGCGACCTCATCCCGACGATGGCAGAAGAGGCCGCAGCTCAATGGACGGGCCGTTTCAATCCTCGCCCTGTAAACGCTGGCATACTGGAGGACTTGTATCGATGCGCAGAAACAGCAAGCGATTCCCGTTCATGACCAAAGGCGTCACACTGCTGGCGGCCGTGGGTGCGTTGATGTTGCTCAGCTGCGACCTGCAGCCAAGGCCAACGTCATCAGCCACTGCGGCCGATAAGAGTCCCGAATCGAAGCCGGCGAAAGCCCAACCATCGAAGAAACTCAAATTGCCCGGCCCCACAAGTTGGGCCTCTTTCCGAAACGGCAACACGCAACGCGGTGTCGCCGGCAGCAAACTGCCCGACAAACTCGAACTGCTGTGGAAGCTGAATGATGTCGATGGTTTCCCGGCAACGCCGGCCATCGTCGGCGATCACGTTTATGCTGCTGCGCTCAGCGGCTACATGTATTGTGTTGATCGAAAATCGGGACGGGTCATCTGGAAATACCGTTCGATCGAGGATCCCGACCCCAACACATTCGCCGCCGGTTTCAAGTCCGCCCCAACAGTCACCGCCGACATGGTCTTCGTTGGCGACGAAGACGGCGTACTTCATGCCGTCAGCCGCAAGACGGGCAAAGCGAATTGGAAGTTTGAAACCGACGGCGAAATCGCCGGCGGCGTGGCGGTTCAAGGCAAGAACATTATCGTCGGCTCGCACGACAGTCATCTGTATTGCCTGCAGGCGGCCAATGGTGAACTGGTCTGGAAATTTCAGACGATGGACCGCATCAACTGTTCGCCCGCCATTGTTGACGGGTACACATTCGTTGCCGGCTGCGATGAGCACATGCGGGTTATTAACCTCAAAAGCGGCGAACAGAAAAGCGACATCCCGCTCGAAAGCTATCTTATTGCCTCGCCGGCTGTCGTGGGCGACATGCTTTACGTCGGCACGTACGCTGGCGAAGTGTTGGCCGTCAATTGGAAATCCGACGCCATCATCTGGCGGTACAGCGACCCGGTGAACGATCATCCCTACCACGGATCGGCCGCCGTGACCGACAAATACGTGGTCGTCGGCGGGCAGGACAAACAGTTGCATTGCATCGACCGCAAGACGGGCAAGCGGGTGTGGGTCTTCCGCGCCAAAGGGCAGATCAACAGCTCGCCGGTCATTGTCGGCGACCGCATCGTCTTCGGCTCAAACGATCGCAACGTCTACGCCGTCTCACTGAAAGACGGCAAGCAAGTATGGAAGTACAACACCGGTCGCGGCATCAGCGCCGGCCCAGCCGTCGGCGAAAATGTCCTCGTCGTCGGCACCGACGGCGGCGATGGCGCGCTGTTATGTTTCGGTGCGAAGTGATATTTTTAGTCGTTCCCCGGAAGCTCGGCTTCCGACGATGAACCGACACCCTCAACCTGACACATACCCATGTCCACAGAAACAACCACCGAAGTCGGTAGCTACTTCGTCTCAAACTATCCGCCCTTCTCGCTGTGGAAGAGCGAATACGTTCCGGAGATCTTCACTGCTTTTGACGGCAAACCGGATGCGAGCGGCCCGCTGGGGCTGTATCTGCATATTCCGTTCTGCCGCAAGCGATGCAAATTCTGCTACTTTCGCGTTTACACCAACCAAAGCGCCCGCGACATCGAAGACTACGTGCAGGCGTTGCTGAAGGAAGTCGAGCAGATCAGCCGGCGACCGGCCATCGCTGGCCGGCATCTCGACTTCGTTTACTTCGGCGGCGGCACGCCTTCGTATCTCAGCTCGCGGCAACTGCTGTCGCTGCGGGAACGACTCAGCGAGTACATTTCCTGGGACCATGCCGACGAAGTCACGTTTGAATGCGAGCCGGGAACGCTCAGCCTCGACAAAGTCAAAACGTTCAAAGAAATCGGCGTCACGCGGGTTTCGCTCGGCGTTGAAAACTTCGACGACAAGATCCTTGAAGAGAACGGCCGGGCGCATCTCTCGCCGGAAATTGAGCGGGCCTACGGATGGCTTCAGCAGGTCGGCTTCCCGCAAATCAACATCGACCTCATCGCCGGCATGATCGGCGAGAACGATGAGAATTGGCACCGCTGCGTCGATCGGGCAATCGAAATGTCGCCCGACAACATCACCATCTACCAGATGGAATTGCCGCACAACACGGTCATCTCACGAGAGATGAAAGACCTGGGCATCGTCTCGCCGGTGGCAAACTGGCCGACAAAACGACGCTGGGTCAGCGAAGCGTTCGACCGGCTGCTCTCTGAGGGATACCAGATTTCCAGCGGCAACGAACTCGTGAAAGACTTGCAGACCGACCACTTTGTTTACCGCGACAACTTGTTTCGCGGTGCCGATTTGTTGGCCGCCGGCGTTTCGTCATTCGGGCATTTTCAGGGTGTCCATTACCAGAATTTCGATCGGCTGGAAGATTACGTCGCCGCCGTCGATGAAGGCAATCTGCCTATCAACCGCGCATTGAGGCCGACACCGCATCAGCGATTAATCCGCGAGTTGGTGCTGCAACTGAAAGAAGGCCACCTCAACGCCGGGCCGTTCCGACAGAAGTTCGGCGTCAACATTCTCGATGAATTTGCCGAGGCCTTTCACAACCAACAGGCCGCCGGATACCTGACGGTGGAAGACGACGACATTCGTCTCACCCGCAAAGGCCTGCTGCAGGCCGACAGCCTGTTGACCGAGTATTTTGAACCCGAACACCGCGAAGTCAGATACACGTAAGGAAGGATCAATTATGAACGATGAATTATGAATGACGCGTTAGCGTCGGATCGTTTTCACAATTCATAATTCACAATTCATCGTTTAACATGAACCCACTTGACGAACTTAACTCATTGACCCGGCTGTTTCCCGGTGAGCGACGGCTCATTGAGAAGGCAGAACATCTGCCGTCGGCACTGGTTCCCGAACCGTACAAGCAACTGCTCGACCACGATCGCCACATGACGGTGACGATGGAGAAGTATCACGGCACATCGGTCGATGTGAAAATCATCGACCGGCAACTCGCTGACGACGACGTCTATACCCGCAAAATCATTCTTACCAAATCCGGCACCAACGATGTGGTGCAATTCGGCATCGTGCGGTTTCACTTTCAGTACGTCACCCGCGAAGTCCGCGACGAAATCATCAAAGGCGAGACGCCGCTCGGCCGCATTCTGATCAATCACAACGTGCTGCGGCACATCGATCTGGGGGCACTGCTCCGCATCACCGCCGGTCCGGAATTGGCCGAACATCTGCAGATGCCCGAAGGCGGCGTGACCTACGGCCGACTGGCAACCATCTTCTGCAACCGGCAACCTGCCGTCGATTTATTCGAAGTCTCGACACCGTTGTCTGTATCCGAATGATTCAACTAGCACCGGCTGCGAACGATTTAGCCGGCCTGCTCGCGGGCCGTGACGTCAAACGCTGGTGTATCGCAAGATACACGCCCCGCAAGCGGGCTGGCTAAATGGCATGCCTCTGTCTCACTTTGATTGAACTGCCTCGGTACAAATGATCGATCTTCACCCAACACCCGAACACCGCCAGCAACCGGTTATCGAAACCGAATACGACGTGATCGTCATCGGTGGCGGTCCAGCCGGTGCGACGGTTGGCGCGTTGACGGCCGAAGCGGGACATCGCGTTCTCGTGTTGGAACGCTCGACGCTGCCACGGTTTCACCTGGGCGAATCGTTGATTCCCGAAACCTACTGGACGCTCGAGCGGCTCGGACTGATCGAGCAGCTCAAGGCGACCGCCTTTCCCAAAAAATACAGCGTGCAGTTCGTCAACGAAGACGGAAAAGAGTCGGCCCCGTTTTTTTTCGACGAATACAAGCTGCACGAAAGCTCGCAAACCTGGCAGGTCGAGCGAAGCGAATTCGATCGCATGCTGCTCACACGTGCTGAGGAACTCGGGGCCGTTGTTCGTACCGACGCACAGGTCCTCTCGGTTCACTTCGATGGCGAACGGGCGAACGGCGTTGAAGTCAAACTGACCAATACCGATGGCAATCACGAAACGCGAACCCTATCGGCACAAGTCGTCGTCGATGCCACTGGGCAATCGGCATTTCTGGTGAATCGTCTCGGCTTGAAATGCCCCGATCCGCTTCTGAAAAAGGGAAGCGTCTGGAGTTATTTTCGCGGTGCGCTGCGCGATGCCGGCCGTGACGAAGGGGCGACGATTATTCTGCAGTCGGCGGAAAAAACGTCCTGGTTCTGGTACATCCCGCTGCCCGACGACATCGTCAGCGTCGGCTGTACGGGCGACATCAGTTACATGTTCGCGCCCGGCAGCGGCGGGCCGGAGCAAATCTTCAATAACGAATTGGCGCGTTGTCCCGGCATGCAGCGGCGATTGAAGCACGCTGACCGCGCAACGGAATTTCTCACCACCAAAGATTTCTCCTATCGGGCCGAACGCGCGGCGGGACCGGGGTGGGTGCTGGTGGGCGATGCCGGCGGCTTCATCGATCCCGTTTACTCCAGCGGTATTTTTCTCGCACTCAAATCGGGCGAGTTCGCCGCCGATGCGATTCACGATGCATTGGAAACCGGCGACGTGTCGGCCGAAAGGCTCGGTTGCTGGCAGGACAAATACGCGGCCGGCGTCGATCTATTCCGTAAACTTGTTTACGCGTTTTACACGCCCGGCTTCAGCTTTGGCGGCTTCCTGCGCGAGCATCCGCAATTCCGCGGCAACCTGGTCGACATTCTCATCGGCGACGTTTTCAAGCCGGGCGTCGGAGAGATGTTCGATGCGATGGGCGAAGTCGTCCCACCCGGCGATGACCGGGTTGCATCAGACCCGATGTGACGGTTTGCGTCCCACTGGCGTCTCGCCAGTGTTTTCCGCATTGCACTGGCGAGACGCCAGTGGCACCCGTCTGCAGAGATGTGAAGAGACCGTCGATGAGGTCAGAAGCCGATCTTTGAGACGACGTACCGTGCGCCGCAGAAGATGACGTCGGTGGGGATGCCGAAGTTGATCGACCAGTAGGTGGCGTCGTTGTTGTTCTCGATATCGTCGATCACCTTGGTGCGGAGCTTCGACAGGCCGAAGGTGGCCGAGACGGTCGTTTCGTTGCAGAACATCAAGCCGGCCGACCATTCCCCACGCATGCCCCAGACGTCGTCGCTTTTGCCGACGTCGGCCGACGGCGTCGTCACAACGGCACCGCCGCTCGGGAAAGGAGCAGCAACCAGTGAGGGATCGGGATTGGCCCACCCGCCCAACCCTTCGAATCGCGTTCCGAGAAACACGCGCATCCCACGTTCGTTTGGCGGAAACAGGAACCGCGCATCGGGTCCAAAGCCCCACAGGTTTGTGTCCAATTCGCCGAGCCGAAACGTGTTGGCTCCCTGGACAATGTTGGCGTTGGTGTTGGTGTCGTACCAGGTCCGACTGTAGCTGGCGACCAGTCCAATCTGCAGTTCGCCGGTCCATTCATTATGCAACGCGAAGGGAACCTCGCCCTGCAAAATCGGTTGGACGGCACTCATGCGAAACTCAAACGCCTTGCTGGCCAGTTTGTCGAACAGGCCCGCCTTGGTATCGAGCGTGCCAAAACTCAAATCGAGATGAGCGTGGGCATTTCGATAGGTGTACCGGCCATATTCCGATTCGAGAAAGAATCCCGTGTCGTGGTATCGGGGATCGGTCACACCGCCGATCAGGTCGAGCTGGTCGCCGTTGCGGTGACCGTATGGCTCCTGGGCCGTCGATGTCGTCGATGTGACGATCAGCGCAGCGCCCAATAGCAGAATAATTTTCAGGTGAGCAGTGTTCATCATCGGAACTTCCGCAATGCGGATCGGTCAACGGGCCATCTTGTAGAATCCATCAGCGTTCGGAATGTATCGGTTGTATCGGTCAAAGAGAGACACCGGGTCCATTGGAATTGACCGGTTGTAGCGGAAAACCGGGCAAACGTGAGATTGCCCCAATCGGCTGGGTGAAGATGTCCGGCCGTCACATCACGATCGGCAATTTCTGCCGGTGATGGCGGCGGCTTAATCCACGGAGTGACCGAAGGCGTCCGGAAGCACTTCGGCCACTTCCAGCTTGGGAAGGAGAACATCCAGACATTCGAGCGACGTCGATCCCGACAGCGAATGATTGCGCGCCTCGAGGTTGGGAATGACCTTTGGCAGGCAGATGCCCTGCATGTCGGCGAACTCATCGCTGGGATTCTTGAGTAACCGCTTGAAATACGAATGGCCGGGCGACGAACCAAATCCGGCAGTCACGCTGTCGCCAAGACCAACCAGCAAGACGGGTTGCTCGGTCCATGTCGTTGTAAAGGCGTTTCGATCGACAGGGGGACCGGCCAGCCCCGTTCCAATCGGATGCGAATACCAAAAGTGCCAGTACCCCAAAGCGATGACACAGAGCAGCAGTCCGACAACGCAGAGCACAATCAGTCGTCGCCGCTTGCGCGGCGGCGGTCGTTCGGAGTCGGCTTGGGAGTTGGTGGCACTCATTGGTTACGACACGAAAAGTAGAATCGAGAGTCGCCCATCCTGCGGTGCGGCTTCACGTCTTCCTCATCGTACTGCAATCACGTGGAATGTCATCGCAGAAATCGTGGAGTTACCAAGAAACAAGCGACGTCGGTCAGACGACTATTCGCCCGCTTCATCGCCGGCAGTTGGTACCGGTGCAGCGACGGGAGATGAGTCGATGTCTTCTGAGTCAACCAGAGGCCCGACCAGCGTTTCCGGTGAATCGAACGCTCGTGGAATTTCGGAACCGAATTGCCGCCGCAGGTTTAACATGTTGCGGACTTCACCCGGTCCCAGGCCTTTCAACTCTTGTAGCCACACCGCGCGTTCCTCGGCGGTCGCATCGGGTAGTTCCGCTTTAATGATGCTTGCGATCACGCGTTCGTCGACGAGCGGTCGTGGTTTGATAGGGGCGGCCAGTTCCGAGTTCGTTAACTCTCGCGGCGTGAATCCGCGTCCGCTGCGGATTTCCGCAGGTCGTCCGACCCCATCACCAATGAGCGTTCCGCCGTTGTCTTCGTCACCTGTTGGTGGTGGCAATGGCACCAGATCCAGTCCGGCGTCAGCATCAAACTGTTGCAGCGCCAGTCCCTCGGTGGTGGCGTCGAAATTGGAACTCAATCGCGGTTCGGCGAACAATCCGCTGTTCCCAATTCGCACAACTTGCTTGTCGAACGCTGCTTGTCGGCTCTCGAAATAGACTTGAATCGCGAAACCACCTGACAGGTTTGCCATCGCCGCCAATAGAATGGTTGCACAAATGGCGGCCGTTTGCCTGGACGTCATACTCCGCCTCCGTGCGGAAATCTGGGGGTTCGCGCTGAGTTTCGAGGCTTTCCGCAGCCGGAACGCTTCCTGTCTCAACCGTTTGCGCCGAGGACGGTATCGAAAACGTGAATTTCAGGCAAGATGGAAACTGTTGTGCATTCGGGCGTTGCGCATTTCGCCGAGTTTCGCCTGCCCTATATTGACACCGCGCCTCGCATGCGTGAGGATTCGATCACTCATCCTTTTTCCGCTGCGTATTCCGTAAACACGAGACACCGGGAATTCTGGATTTGACTTCTTCCGAGTCCACACCTGCCTCTGGCGCAACGACCGAATCGGTCGGAACTCCCAGCGACGTTCGCGGCAATCTCATGTCGCGGTCGTTCATGGCGTTTCTGGTGACGCAATTTCTGGGGGCGATGAACGACAACATCTTTCGCTGGATCGCCGTCCCTTTGGCCAAGCGATTCGTGGACGATGGCGATGAAGCGTTAGTGCTCACAGCCGGGTCGGTCTGTTTGGTCGTGCCGTTCATTCTGTTCGCGCCTTATGCCGGCTTTCTGGCCGATCGCTTCAGCAAGCGTAAAGTCATTGTCGGCTGCAAAGTGGCCGAAGTCGTCATCATGCTGCTGGGTGCCGCGGCGCTCTATGTCGGCAATATCTATTTGCTGTTTGCCATCATTGCGCTCATGGGAACGCAGAGTGCGCTGTTCAGCCCATCGAAGTTGGGCCTCATTCCAGAAATTGTGCGCGGCGAGAAAATTTCTGGTGCAAATGGTCTTGTCGGGCTGACGACAGTGATTGCAGTTGTCGTTGGATCGGTTCTTGGCAATCTGATGTTTGCCTGGTATCTCGATCCCCAGGATGTGTCGAAATTGGTTGGCGGTGAAATCAATCCGTGGGTGCCTTCGGCGGTCATTATTAGTGTGGCGGCCGTTGGTTGGATGGCAAGCTTGCTCATTCCCCGCGTGTTGAGCGCGAACGCATCGCGCCGCTTTCCTTTCAACCCCGCAACGGAGACATTGGCCAACCTGCGGCTGCTTGGCGAGAGCCGCGCAATTCTGCGAGTCTCGTTGGGCATTGCCTTCTTCTGGTCGGTGGCGGCGATGGCTCAATTGAACGTCGACGCATTGGCCACTGGCGAGAAATTACTCAACCTCAAACAGCAGGACGTCGGGCCATTGCTCGCCATCTTGTCGGCCGGCGTGGGTATCGGCAGCGTGCTGGCCGGGTTGTGGTCGGGCGGTAAGGTAGAATTGGGCATTGTCCCGCTGGGAGCAATTGTCATCGCCTTCAGCGCGGCCGCATTGTCGCTCACCTATGGATTCGATGCGCCCTACTTCTGGACGGCCGCCATGTTGTTCACATTGGGAACGGGCGGCGGGCTGTTTAGCGTACCGCTTGCCGCCTTCCTGCAGCATCGCAGTCCGAAGGCGCATCTCGGATCGATTCTGGCGGCTGGCAACTTCCTGACGTTCTCCGGCATCCTGATGTTCTCGTTACTGTTTGGCGTGTTGCAGGGAAGAATGAACGTTCAAGCCCCGGCGATTTTTCTGCTGACGGGCATCGCGACAATCCCGGTGGCACTGTATGCCTTTTTTCTGATCCCCGGCGCGACGATTCGCATGGTCATCTGGCTGTTGAGCAAGACGGTCTACCGCGTCAAGGTCATCGGTCGCGAACACCTCCCCGAGACCGGCGGGGCGTTATTGGTGGCGAATCACGTTTCGTGGATCGACGGCGTGTTGTTGCTGCTCGCATCGTCGCGGCCCATTCGCATGCTGGCCTATGCCGACATTGCCAACAGCAAACCACTCCGCTGGCTGTCGAAGACCTTCCGCGTGATTCCCATCAAATCGACCGACGGCCCAAAGGCGATCGTCAGGGCGCTGCAAGAAGCACACGATTCCGTCGAGGCGGGCGATCTGGTCTGCATTTTTGCGGAAGGGGAAATTACCCACACGGGCGAGCTGCAACCGTTTCAGCGCGGGCTGCTTCGTATCGTGAAGGGGACCGGCGCGCCGGTTGTCCCCGTTCATCTCGGCGGGTTGTGGGGCAGCATCTTCAGTTACCGCGGCGGGCGACTGTTATGGAAACGCCCGCAGCAATGGCCCTTTCCCGTTTCCATCGCATTTGGTAAACCGGTGACCGAGCCGGATAATGTCGCCCTGGTCCGCCGGGCAGTTGAACAATTGGGAGTACAAGCCGTGCAGGAAAGTCGAGAAGGGCAAATGGTTCCGCCACGTTTATTCCTCCGAAAATGTCGGGCGCGCCGCTCGACACCCAAGGTGGCCGACTCCGGCGGAACGGAACTCACCGGCGGCAAACTGTTGGCCGGAACGCTTATGTTTCGGCGACTGCTTGCGCGGAAAGTGATTGGCGCCGACGAGAACATGGTCGGCATTTTGTTGCCGCCCGCTGTCGGTTCGGTGCTCGCCAATGCCGCTGTCACACTGATGAAAAAGGTGGCCGTCAATCTCAATTACACTTTGAAAAACGACGACCTCAACTACTGCATCAAGCAGTGCGGCATCAAGCACGTTTTGACCAGCCGCAAGTTCATCGAGAAGAAACCGGCCGAACTCGATGCGGAATTGATCTTTCTGGAAGACCTCAAAGATCAGATCTCCACCGCCGACAAAATCATTGCCGGCCTGCAGGCGTTTCTGATGCCCCTGTTCTTGCTGGAGCGACTGCTGGGGCTGACGAGCATTAAGCCCGACGATTTGCTGACGGTGATCTTCACTTCCGGATCGACTGGCGAGCCGAAGGGGGTCATGCTGTCGCACCACAATGTCGGCTCGAACATCCGCGCGGTGGATCAGGTGTTTCACATCACCGGCAGCGATGTGTTGATCGGGATCTTGCCGTTCTTTCATTCGTTTGGATACACGGGCGGCCTGTGGCTGACGCTGACGCTTGACCCGAAAGCGGTGTTTCATTTCAATCCGCTCGATGCACGGACGATTGGCAAGCTATGCGAAAAGCACGGCGTGACCATTGCGATGGCGACGCCGACGTTTCTGCGCGGATTCCTCAAACGTTGCACGCCCGAGCAATTGAAGATGCTCGATTTGGTGATCGTCGGCGCGGAGAAATTGCCGCCCGATCTTGCGAACGCGTTCCTCGAAAAATTTAATGTCGCGCCGACAGAAGGTTACGGAACAACCGAGTTGTCGCCGGTTGCGGCATTCAACGTGCCACCGAATCGTGCCGGACAGACCGATCAGGTAACCACCAAGCCGGGAACGGTTGGCCGCGTGATGCCGGGCGCTGCGGCGAAGGTGATTGATACCGACACCGGCGCCGATCTTGGCGTCGGACAGGACGGCCTGCTGCTGATCAGCGGCCCCAACGTGATGGTGGGTTACCTGAACCAACCGGAAAAAACCGCCGAACTCATCACCGACGGCTGGTACAACACCGGCGACATTGCCCACATCGACGATGACGGCTTCATTACCATCACCGGGCGACTGAGCCGGTTCTCAAAAATCGGCGGCGAGATGGTGCCACACATCAGAATCGAACAGCTCATCGAGTCTATTGTGGACAACGACGACGAAAACCCAGAACCCCAGGCAGCCGTCACCGCCGTGCCCGATGAAAAGAAGGGGGAACGGTTGGTGGTGCTGCACAAGCCGCTCACGATCTCCATCGACGATGTGCTGCAGAAGCTTTCCGATTCGGATTTGCCCAACCTCTGGATTCCGTCGCGCGACAGTTTCTGCGAGGTCGAGCAGATTCCGTTACTGGGAACCGGCAAGCTTGATCTGAAAGCGGTGAAGGAAATGGCGCTGCAGAAGTTCGGCCCCGATGCGTGACGTGGCGAGCGCGAACCCAACACCCCGTCGTTCCCGCGTAGGCGCGAACCCAATACCCCGTCATTCCCGCGCAGGCGGGAACCCAGCAATCCGGCAAACAACACAGAACCAACGCCGATTCGCCCACGTCACTCCAACACACGCCCCACGATTTATCACGTACCAAATGGATTCCCGCCGACGCGGGAATGACAGGAGTTGTGCTGGCGGCGAGAGTGAAAAAGGATCAACTTCTGCTACTCGACGAGTTTGATCGTGATCACCCGCCGTTTGCCGCCGCGAATGACGGTCAACGGCAGCTTTTCGCCCACCTTGTAGTTCAACTTCAGATGAACGTTGAATTGCGGCGGCGTCATTTGTTCGAGCGGCTTGCCCGCCACTGCGACAATCACGTCGCCCTCCCGCAAACCCGATTTACGCGCTTCCTTACCAGCCAAACTTCCAACGTTAATCCACTTCACGAGAAACGCCGACTGATCCGTTGGCAAACCCTTTTTTTTCTTCTCGCCGGCCGTCAGTCCCGGCGTCCAGACTCGCAGCCGAGGCGACAATGACCAGATTGACCCGCGCCAGGAAATGTCGGTCTTCTTCCAACCGGTTGCCAGCCGCAAAGTGTGTTCGCCGCTCTTGCTGCCGGTGACTTTGACAGTGGCTGTCTTGTTCGGTACGTGATGCAGCACCCATTGTATGTCGGCAATCGATGCGATCGGTTGACCATTCATTGCTATCACTTCTTCGCCGGCCCGAATTCCCGCCTTGGCCGCAGGCGATCCCGCCTTCACCGATTTGGTTCTTCGCGCATTTTAGTGGGTGCTGCTTGATTTGACGTGTGGAATCGATCTCGGGATCATGGGAGATTTCCGAGGTCGAGACGATGGAATCTCTGAATGCGCATTACCGACTTCTTCTG
>Ga0114999_10004300_pt1 | contig 17336 bp, 24 predicted proteins | sample ArcticOcean_MG_C_3_FD_89820 | JGI IMG/M metagenome (GOLD analysis project Ga0114999, IMG submission 89820) | Marine microbial communities from western Arctic Ocean - ArcticOcean_MG_CB8_126 | ecosystem: Environmental > Aquatic > Marine > Oceanic | place: Arctic Ocean: Canada Basin | collected...
AATTGGAATGCAAAAAACATCAAAATACATTTTGATTAATACTTTAATTCTACTTCCATATTCCTTAATGCTTTATGCATTTGGAATGGGTCTTGTTTATACTGCAATTGCAGCCGCATCTGGTGGTCTCATGCTTGTGTATCATTATAAATTAACAAAGTCACCAACTTCGGAATTTGCATGGAAGGCATACAAAGTTACTGCTCCATATTTGACAATAATTTTCTTGGCTGTTGCATTAGACGCTGCTTTTAATTTCAGATTTTAATTTCTTTTATGAACTAGGAAAACTGGCTTCGTAATCTTTTTCTTCTGCTTTTTTTATTTGTTCATCATATACATCTTCTTCAACTTTTTCAGTAACTGCTTCCACCCTTCTAGTATCTTTTGTAACCCATGATACAGAAATTAAACCCATTATCTCTAAATCTAATAAAACTTTGTTAAACTTTGCTTCAGTTATTACAGTTCCATCTTTTGCAAGTAATTTTTCTAATTCTTTATCTGTAAAGTTTTCTTTTTGCTTGATAGTCTCTAATACATGATTTCTTATTGGAATTGCCATATCAAATTTAACCGTAAAACGTTTTGTCAGCCTCTCGTGGAATTATGCTTGATGCACCTTCTTTAATCTTCTCATACCATGTTTCTACTTCTTTTGTAATTGACGGTCTTATCTTTTTTAATCCTGCAGCAAAATCCTTACTTGAAATTTCTTTAGAGTTGTTTTGCATTGCTTCTACAGCTGCTTCTCTGCATAATGATGCTAAATCTGCACCAGAATAACTCTGTGTGGCAACTGCAATTTCATTCACATCTACATCTTTTGATAGTGGCATCGCATCTGTTAATATTTTAATAATTTCCAAACGACCTTTTTCATCTGGTGGATTAACAAAGACATTCAAATCCAATCTGCCTGTTCTTAGCATTGAATTATCAATTAAATCGGGTCTGTTAGTAATTCCAATAATTACAACTTTTGATGTTGTTCCTTCTTCCATTTCTGTTAGCATTTGACTAAGTATATTTTCTCCAATTCCTCCTCCTCCATCTTCACTATTTTTCATTTTTGCCAATGAATCTAATTCGTCAAAAATTATTACACATGGTGACGCTGCTTTTGCTTTTCTGAAAATCTCTCTGATTGCCTTTTCTGACTCTCCTACCCATTTTGATAAAATTTCTGGTCCTCTAACAAGAATCATGTTTCCACCGCTTTCAGTAGCTAACGCTCTTGCTAAAATTGTCTTTCCACATCCTGGTGGTCCATACAATAATGCACCTCTCGGTGGTTTTATTCCCATTTTACTAAATTTCTCAGGATTATTCATCGCAACTATCAAATTATCTTGTAAGGTACGTTTTGATTCTTCTAATCCTCCAACATCTTCCCAGAAAATTTTCGAGCGTTCAACATAAAACTCTCTCATTGCTGTAGGAATTACCTCATGCATGGCATCGTAAAAGTCGATTAATTTTACATCCATTGATTGAAGAATCTTTGTCGGAATTTTTTCTGTTTCTAAATCAATTTCTGGTAAATATCTTCTGATAGATCTTATTGCTGCCTCCCTACATAATGATTTCATATCGGCTCCTGTATATCCATGCAATTCTGCTGCAAGACTTTTCAAATTCACATCATCTGCAATCGGCATATCTCTAGTGTGAATTTGCATAACGTCTAATCTTCCGTCTGCATTTGGAACTGAAATCTCCATTTCTCTGTCGAATCTTCCAGGTCTTCTTAAAGCAGGATCTATACTATCTGGTCTATTTGTTGCACCCAATACTACAACATTTCCTCTATCAGTTAATCCATCCATTAATGCGAGTAATTGTGCAACAACTCTTTTTTCCACATCTCCGTATGCTTCTTCTCTTTTTGGTGCAATTGCATCAATTTCGTCAATGAAAATCATGCTGGGTGAATTTTCTTTTGCTTCTTTGAAAATATCTCGAAGCTTTGCTTCTGTTTCACCGTAATATTTGTTCATTATTTCTGGACCATTAATTAAATACATTGCTGCCTCTGATTCACTCGCTAAAACTTTGGCAAGTAATGTCTTTCCACATCCTGGTGGTCCATACAATAGGATGCCACTATGAGGTTCAATTCCTAATCTTGTAAATAATTCTGGATGTCTTAATGGTAATTCTACTATTTCCCGCATAATCTTAATTTCTTCTTGCAACCCTCCAATCTCTTCATATGTGATACGAGATTTCTTATCTTCTGACACTTCTAATAGAATTGTTAGGATTGTAGAGCGTTCAATACGTACTACACCTTTAGGGGAAATCTTTTCAATCTTGAAGTCCATGGCATTTCCTAGAATCATAACTGAAATTTCATCGCCATGACTTAATGGCAATCCTCTAAGTCTGTTTTGTACAAAATCAGTAAATTCTTTATCAACTGTTACTTGGTCTGCTACTGGCATTAGAGTAACTGTTTTAGCGGGTTTTGTTATTATTTTTTTAATTTCTACTACATCGCTTAGTGAAACTTCTAAATTTTTTCTTGTTTGACCATCAATTCGTACTGTATCTGGATATTTTTCATCTTCATCTGTTGGCCATACTATTGCACACGTGGATTTTTTTGCATTAATTTGAATTACATCACCTGGTGTTACTTGAAGATAATCCATTGCATCTGGACCAATTCGAGCTCTTTTTTTCCCAATATCTCTTTGTTTTGCTTCTCCCACTCTCATTTGTAGTGGGTCGACATTTTGAGTCAACTAAACTCCTATTTCATGTCAACTGACATGCGGCTCATATTCAGCACCTCAAATTCACTTACGCCTTCAACAGATTTGACAGAATTTTCTAATGATTCCATCTTACCTTCAGCATCTTCTAATGTGAATTCTGCTTTGATAAATTCTAATCCAAAAGCTAATGGTTCTTTTGCATGTCTGAGCAATTCTATGTTATCTTTTAGATTTGATTTAATCCCTTCAACTAGTTTATCTAAATCAATATCTGTTCCTGTAGGAAGTATTTTTACAATTAAAAGTAGTTTAGCCATTTTCTATGGTCCTGAAAAGCCACATGATTTGCATAAATATGCTGCTGCGGCTTCTCTACAACTTCCACATCTCCAGATTAGTTCGGTGTCACACTCTGGACAGTTAAATTTAACATTCTTGTCCCCTGGCATAATATGTCTGTTACATCCATTACACACTGGTAGTGAAATACTGGAAGACATATTGAAATCCACGCTGTTAGGAATTTATATCTTCCTTGGAATTTTAGGCTTTATTTTGAATGAGTCTCTTAATTTCTCCTCCAATCAATGCTTGCATTGTATTGAAAGAACCTTTCATACCTAGTAATCTGAGAATTGAACTTGTGTGAAAATCAAAATCCTCTTTGTTTGAAATGTCTTCTTCAATTTCAGGTGTAATGGAATTAAATAATTTATTCACTGTGCTATTATCCAATCTGGCAAGTATTTTTCTAGCAAGATTTTGTTTTTCAAACTCTTTTCCAAATTTCTTTTTCCATTGTTTTCCATAATTCTCTATTAATGATGAATTTCCTGTTTCTATTGCTTCTGAAATTGCTCTACCTGCCATAATTCCTGCCATTCCACATGAAAAAATACCTCCTGCAGTTGTAGGTTTTGCTTGTCCTGCCGCATCTCCAACAATCACTGTATTGTTTTCAACAAAATTCTTTATTGGTCCTTTTATCCAGATTGGTGCAAATATTTTTCTAATTGTCGAAAAATCACCTTTAGATTTTAGAAATTCGTCCATTCTTGTAACTATGTTAATTCCCTTACCTGAAACTCCAACCTTGCCTACCCCATCTCCTGAGGGAATTATCCACGCAAAAAATTCTGGATATTTCTCCTGATCAAAATATACTTCAACTTGACCTTTCTTAATCCAGTCTGCATACACCTCATACTGTGCAGTTAATAAAATTCCATCTCTGTCTTTATTGGCTAATCTTGAAACTCCTCTACAATCCACAAAGAATTTACATTCTATGTCTCCATTTGATGTTTTCACTCCATTGTTGATTTTCTCTTGAAAACTAGTCTTTACCGAAATCTCTGCACCATTATCTCTTGCTTGTCTTGCAGCTTGTTTATCTAACTCTCTTCTGTTTATTACTATTATATTCTGTTTTTTTGCATTAATTGTAATTTCTTTTCCATCTGGAGAAAAAATCTTTGCACAATCTATCTCACTATCGAATGTTTTTTGTGATGGTTCTATATCTAATTCTTTTAATGCGTTTTTGCTAACTAATCCCCCGCAATGTTCTGGGCTTCCCACCTCAAATCCTTCTTCTAAAACTAAAACAGAATGACCATTTTTTGCAATCTCTCTTGCTGCTAAAAGTCCTGAAATACTACCTCCAGCTATTACTGCATCATACATGTATGCTCTGATCTTTATTTGGTATTTGAATTGTAACGTTTATCATCAACTTGAATAATTATTTCATATGACTGATATTAAACAAGTAATTGCAGTTAGAACTGATCTTGGAATGGGCAAAGGTAAGATTGCAGCACAAGTAGGTCATGCATGTGTTTTAGGCGCAGAGCATGTTCGAAAATCACATTCTGAATGGTTCCAAATTTGGTGGACAGGACAAGAAAAAGTTGTTGTAAAAGTTTCAGGAATAAAGGAATTAAATGAAGTCAAAAAAGGTGCAATTGAATTAGGTCTTCCATGGTCGGAAGTAACAGACGCTGGTCATACACAAATTGCACCTGGAACCACCACCTGTATCTCTGTAGGACCTGCCCCTGAAAATCTAATTGACAAAGTTACTGGGAATTTATCACTGCTCTAAGAATCAGATATAACAAGCTCTTATTTTGAAAAATTGTGAAGCAAAAGACAAAGGGAATACTTGCATTCGCATTTTTGGGTGGTATTTTGTTAACATCAACTGTTATGTTTGCACTTCCTCCTCCTGCACCTACAATGTCTGAAGAAGAAGCAGAGTTTGAACTTACAAAAACTGGGACTCCTATGGATAATTTTCCTGATGATCAACGTGCTACTTTTTGTGGAGTAGGTGATCCAAAATCCACTTCTTATGTAAAAGAATATCGGATTCCAACTTTATGTACCCAACCACTTGCAATCAAAGTTGCTCCAGATGGAAATGTTTGGTTTATTGAATCAAATGTTGGCCAAATCGCAAAATTTGATCCTGTTTCAGAAACATTCACTGAATTTGAAAATGAAATGTGGCCTGAAGGTGCACGTACGATGTCTTGGGGAATGGATTATTCCTCTGATGGTGCAATGTGGTATACCGATGAAGCGTTTGATACTATTTGGCGTTTTGATACAATTGATGAAAAATATGAAGCTGTATCGTATCCTGCTTCTGAAGATGGCTCATTACCACAAAAACTTTCTATCCATGGTTCAAATATTATAGTAAATGATTTTATTGGAAGTAAAATTACATTTTTTGATTTATCACAATATGTTGATGAAATCACATATTCGAGTATTGTAGCACCAATTCCAAATTCCTTCACTGGTGACTTTGCAGTTGATTCTGAAAATAATTTATGGTATACTAATTGGGTTCCACAACTTACTGGTTTGTTATTAAAATTTAATATTGAAAAATACAAACAGGATTCCTATTTATCAAATACTGGAGTGGATATTTCTCTAGAAAATTATTTTGAGGTATATGATCTACCACAAGATCTCAATACCGCAAATGGTTTATCCATAGATGAAAATGATAATGTCTGGATTGCTGATACATCAAGTAGTTTCTTTTTCAAATTTAATCCTAATAATCAGAAATTTACAAAATTTGTCACTTCAAATCCACAAGAATCTACATACGGAAATGCAACTGGAATGATCAAATCCCCAATTTCAAGACCTTATTGGTCTGAAACTGATATGAATGGAAATCTTTTCTTTAATGAACAAACCTCAAATCAGCTTGCAGTCTTTAACATTGATAACGAACAGCTTGTTGAATACATGGTCCCGTCTAAAAATCCGAACTGGGCTGACTGTGAAGATAGATCTAATTCAAATTGCGGTGTCGCACAAATTTTTGGCTTTGATGTAATAGGTGATAAGATTTGGTTTACTGAATGGGTAGAAAATAACATTGGTGTTGTTGATATTAAAAAACCTCTACCATTTACAGTATCGACTGACAAAAATTCTATAACGCTCAAAAAAGGAGAAACTAAAACTGTCGTTCTAAATGTTAACCCAACTCCAAATGTTGGTCATTTTAATTTCAATTTTGCACATACTGCATCTAGTGTATTGTCATCTGATCTCTTAGTTTCACATAATTTTAATAATTCAAATGAAATTATTGTTTCTGTTACTGCAAGTGAAATTGCATTATCTGGGGATTACAAATTACTTTTAGGAGTTTTTAATTCTGAGGTAAATGTATCAAAATACATTGATGTTATTATTGAACCGTGATTCCACAAATTGACAAAGAGATAGGAATTTCTGTTTACACTACAAACTCTTCATTTGTACAAGGAAAAATCAAACAAAATGAAAATGATTTTTTGGTGAGAGAGGTTTTATCTGAAAAAGCCATTGGTTTATTTGATAATTTAGACGGGCATGCTGTTTACTCACTAAAAAAATTTGGAATTGATACAAATCATGCATTAATTGATATTGAAAAACGATATGGACTTGTCTTAAAAGCACTTGGTTTGAAAGACGCAAATGCAAAAACAGAACAATACGTTTACACTTACAAAAAAATAAACTCTCTAGAAGAATATATTGGAAAGAAATATTCTGCTCAAAGACTTGGATTTGTAAAAAAACCAATATCAAAAATAGACATGCTAGGAAATTATTTTGAAATTAGAGTATCTGATCTGAATGATCCATTACCATCTTTTACTGGTACTGAAAATATACTTAATTTTTTTGGTTATCAAAGATTTGGTTCAAAACGACCAATAACGCATTTAGTTGGAAAATCAATCGTTAAAGGTGATTATGAAAAAGCACTTGAGTATTTACTAAGTTTCTCATCAAAATATGATTCAAAAAAAAATAATGAAATACGGAAATTAATATCTGAACGTAAATCTGAATCGGAAGTAATTGAATTATTACCATATTCCATGGATATTGAAAGAAATCTACTAAGACAGCTTTCCAATGATAGTGATCCTAAAAATGCAATACGCTCAATTCCTCTGGCGTTGCGACGATTTTACATCCAAGCCTATCAATCATTTCTATTCAACAAAACTTTGAGCCTTGCATATGAATTTGAAGAAGAATTATTCTTACCCACAACTGATGATGTTTGTTTTGATAAAAATTCTATATTGGGAAAATTTGAAAATGATCCTGCTCAAAAACTTGCCATTCCACTTGTAGGTCATTCATATTACAAAAAATCCAGATTTGATTATTACATAAAAAAAATTCTTGATGAGGAATTACTTATCCCAAAAGATTTTTTCATAAAAGATTTTCAAGAAATTTCTGTTGATGGTGGATTTCGTAATGCATCTATTAATTATCTAAACTTTGAGATGGATGAAAATATGATAAAATTTCAATTATCTCGTGGTTCATATGCAACTATTGTGCTAAGAGAAATTCTAAAGCCTTTAAATCCTTTAGATTGTGGCTTTTAAAATTTTGAAAGCTTTTTTTATTGTTTAACATGAATGAGTATATGGAGAAAGCAACTTTTGCTGCAGGATGTTTTTGGCATGTTGAAGAAGTATTTTCTAAAACAAATGGTGTAAAATCCACTGCTGTAGGTTATACTGGTGGTCATACCGATAATCCTACATACGAAGATGTCTGTACCGATAAAACTGGTCATGCCGAAGCTATACAAGTTGAGTTTGATCCTACTGAAATCTCATATTCTGATTTAGTAAAGGTCTTCTTTGAAAATCACAATCCAACTACTCCTAACAGACAAGGTCCTGATATTGGCATTCAATATCGCTCTGCAATATTTTGTCATAATTCTGAACAAGAAAATACTGCAAAAGAAGTTAAAGAAAAATCAAATCCATCTGCACAAAAGACATTTGGGAGTGATATTGTCACTGAGATAAAATCTGCATCAAAATTTTATCGTGCTGAAGAATATCATCAAAAATATTTTCAAAAAAATTCTTAAGTTTGTTTCTTCTTTTCAACAATATACCCAATTAAGATCAAAATTACTCCTATCATGCTGATAAATATTCCATTGTCAATCCATTCTACATTTTCATACATGAATGATGTTTCAGGTCCTACCATTCCCTGTCCTTGAAAATTGAATATGATCCCAAAAATCACAAGAATTATTCCTGGAATTACAATTGATAATGATTTCATTATATAATGTCTTTTCAATTAAAATAAAAATGCGATGTTCTATCTAAATTCATATTTGTTAGGAAGAAATTGAAAAGAATTGATTCGTTAGGTAAATCAATTTTTACTCTGTTTTTTAATCCAAATTTCAAAAGAATTTTCTGTGTATAGTTGGAATAGTTCTGATGAAAATGTACCAAAAATATTCAAATATTCTAATTTGATTGTTTTTGGAAGTGCTGCTGGAATCGCATTATTGATGGCATTCTTACTCAATACCTATTATGATGAATTACTCCTTGAACATCCATATATTATCAATATTTTATTTATTCCTGCATTTGGAATTGGGTTTCTTTATGGACTAAAAATTTCTGAAAGAGCACTACAGCCAACTGAAACTAGAAGTGCACTGAAACGAAAAATCATGAAACTATTTCTTTTCTTTTTAGTTATTGGTGGTTTGTTCAGCTCTGTTAATTTTGCATTACACGGTGGTGCAATCATGCCTGATATCTCATTAATGAATGATGGAATAATTCCTTGGGTTACTGATATGATTACCGCAAATGGCGGTGCCACATTTTTGATTGTATCAAGTATTATAATTATGGCAGCAGCTACAAGAAGAATTGTTGGATTAAATGGTGGAATGATTGGTAAAATTATTACATTTTGTGGAACATTTGTTTTCTTTTCGATGATTAGTATGAGTTTAACACAAACTGATCCTTCTAATTCTCAAATCTATCTATACACTTGTTACCATGCTGGAATTATTGGTGGTGCAATGTATCAAATGAATCGTTTAACATCTAATCTTAACACTTGGGAAAATTATATGAACGACCAGTAATTATTCTACTGTAACGGTTCCAACCATCCAAGGATGAACAAGACAATAATATGCAAATTCACCTTTATCTGAAAATTCTTGCTCAAATGTAGCCCCTGCCATAATCATTCCTGAATCAAAAGCTCCATCTGGTCCTCCATCTGGGGTTCCACTTGTTGCAAGATGTGCTGCATTGTCCGTGTTTTCCCAAATCACTGTTGCACCTGCTGAAATTGTCACTTCTGCAGGGATGTAACATTCATTTATTTCTTCACATCCTGGTGAACCTGATCCACTTGGAATTGAAACAATTTCTGCAGATACTTGTGGTGTTTCCATAACTGATTCTTCAATAATCATTGACTCTTCTTCTGTTTCATCTAAGGATAATCTGGGAATTTCATACAATGTGTTCCCCTTTTTATCAAAAATGTCACATCCTTCACCTAGATAATTCCCTGCTTTACACATTTCAAAGAATGCTGTTTTGTCTCTTTGTATTGAATCTGCAAAAAGCACGTCTGTTCCAATTCCTACTTGAACTATTCCAATTGCTGTTAAAGATGCAGCAACTAATATCATTGAATATCCAACCTTTCTATAATTATGTGGATTCTGCATTTCTGACATTTACTTTGAGGCAAAATTAGGCAAATTTAAAACTTGAGACTTCTTAATTTTGTATGTGACAATTCAAATTCTTCATTATGAATTTCTTGGACCCATCAAGATCTCTGAATGGGGACCTCCTATGGATAAAGTAATTTACATAATATTTAATCAAGATAAATCTGGATTCATTCCGCTTTATGTATCTGAATCTGATAAAACTGATGAAAATGACTTTTTTAGAAAAAATAATAATTTCAAATGTTGGATTCAGTATGCGGGCAGTGAAGACAACCTCTATCTCTCAATCTTGCCTCTATGGGAATCTGAAGAATTAGAAAGAAAACGAATTGTAGCAAAAATTATATCAAAATACCGTCCGTTATGTCAAACTGAATGATTATTTTGAATTGATCTTATTTTTTACATCAAATAATTGCATTGTAAGAAGATCAATTGCCTTTTTCAAGTGATCAAATTCATTAATTGAATGAATTTGTCCTTCTGTTAGTTTTCTTAAAATTTTAACATTAGCCTTTGCCTCCTCATCTTTTGCAGTAACTTCTAAGGCATTGATTTTTGCCAATATATTTTCTAAATCTTTTACCATTTCTTCTTTTGGTGCATGTTTATCCATAGTTTCGGAATATTTTTTTCCTATATATGACTAGAGTTGCTCATCATCAATCTCTTCAAATGCATCTAAAAATTGATTGCAGGTGCAATCTGGAATTTGGCATGATCCTCTTCTTAACATTGATTCTGTAGATGTAGTGGTTTTATGAATTTCATCAGTATGGTGACAACGTCTACAAATCATGATTGTAAAAAAATTCTTGGTGATTTAAGGAATTAGCACTGCACGTGCTTCAATATCTGAATTCTTTAATCTCTCAAGTACTTCATTTGCCTGTTCTAGTGGAAATGTCTCTGTTACAACTTTGAAATCATTTTTCTGTGCAATCTCAATTACTTTTTCCATATCTTTCATAGATCCAATTAATGTTCCTCTAACTGTTTTTTCTTCAAATGCTAAGAAATTGGGAATTTTACCCACTGTGGCAATTATGACGGTTCCTCCTTTTTTTACTGATTTTATGGCTGTATCTGTAACAACATCTGATGGTGCAAAGACAATTGCTGCATCAAATAATCCATAATCATCTTTAACTTTATTCAAAAATTCATCTTGAGATTCTGTAAATTGAAATGTTTTTTTTGCACCAAGTTTCTCTGCAACATTTAGATGCTCTTTTTTCCTTGATACACCTGTTACTTCACATCCAGCTACCTTGGCAAATTGTATTGCCATATGTCCTACTCCACCAATTCCATAAATTGCAATTTTTTTATTTTTTTCTGGTTCTGCAGCTTTTACTGCTTTGTATGCAGTTATTCCTGGGCAAAATAGTGGTGCTGCATACTCTGATGACATGTTATCTGGAACTTTTGTTAGAAAATTTTCTGATGCATTAATAAATTCCGTATAGCCTCCACGTAATGTTTCACCAGTTATTTCGTTATCTTCACAAAGGTATTCTTTTCCTTCATTACAGTATGTGCAATTCATACATGATTTCAAAAGTGGTGTTATTCCAACTCTATCTCCAATTCTAAACTTTGTAACCTTATCTCCAATCTCAATAATCTTTCCAACCACTTCATGTCCAGGCACTGTTGGAAATGATGGCGGAATTCCTATCTCTTGCCAATCTCCCTCTATTCCATGTAGTTGAGAATGACATACACCACATGCTTCAATCTTGATTAAAACTTCGTCAGGATTATCTATTGAATGTCTTTCAATATTTGTTAATTTTAATGGCTTGTCTTCAATTTTCTTACATTCTGAAAGAACCATTGCACGCATCATTTCTGTCATAAATGTGGCTAATTTTATACATATTTATTTTTACTAGAATGTTCTGATGAGAGATATGGCTGAAATTTTAAAAAAAGATGATTTCCGACGTATCGAACTGCTAAATCTAGTAACTAAAAATGGTAGCTTTAAAAATCTAAGTGATGATCAGCTCATTCTGTTAGACAAGTTATTAAAAAAGAAAGATTACAGTAACGAAAAAAAGGCAGAAAAATCAAAGCAAAAACTACTAAAACAGATTAATATAGAAATTTACAAGCGTAATGATACGGCAATCTGGAAAATCTAAATTATTTATGATGGATTTTTGACAAATTTAAAATCCGACACTTTATGTTTATAACGAAGATAAATATAAAAAAATCTATGAAATTTTTATTATCATTTCTTGCAATATTATTTTTCTCTGGAATGATCGGGGCATCTTATGCATATACTACGCCAGAATTTATTGAAAATTATGAAGAAAGATGGAACTTTTTTACTGCTAATCTGGATGTTACCTCTGACGATTCATTTTCAATTATTGGCAATTCTGGAATGAATGATAAAATTACGGTAACAATTACAATTTCATCTCCGATGGGAAATATTGTATCAATTGATCAGATAACCCCTGATTCATCTGGTGATTACTCTACAAACTTCAAAGTCGGAAAGACTTGGAGTCATGATGGTGCATATGATATTTCAGTTTTTGCAAATCAACTTACTGGAGAGAATCAAAAACATGATGTAATAAAAGTGCCAATTCAGATTGAAAATGCAAAAATAGTTCAACACGATAAATTATTTGATTATGATGTTGATGGTGCTTATGTGACTAATGTTCAAATTTCTGAAGAAAATAATTCCATAATTATCTCAATTAATTCTGATTCTGATGGAAATCTAACTGTTTACCTTCCAAGAGAAGTAATTGATGCAAAAATTGTTCATAATGAAAATTCTTCATCATCCACTACACTTCTTGATGACAATTTTATAATTTTAACTGATGGCACACCGACAAAATTCATTGAATTGCAAACAGCTGTAACGATTCGAAGTATCTCTATAGATTTTGAAAATGGCACATCTGAAATTGAAATTATTGGCACTCAGGTGATTCCAGAATTTGGTACTATTACCATGATTGTTCTTGCAGTAGCAATTGTTTCAATAATTACAGTATCTACAAAATCAAGACTTAGATTCATACCACAAGCTTAATTTTCTGAACTCATTTCCACATGATACAAATATCGTAATTAAAATACCAAATCATGGCTAATAATTTATCTAAAGAAACAAGTCCTTACCTACTCCAACACAAGGATAATCCTGTTCAATGGTATTCTTGGAATGATGAATCAATAAAAAAGGCAAAAGATGAAAACAAACCTATTTTCCTCTCTGTTGGTTACAGCTCTTGCCACTGGTGCCATGTAATGGCTCATGAATCATTTGAAAATGACGATGTTGCCAAAATAATGAATGAAAATTTTGTTAATATCAAAGTTGACAGGGAAGAAAGACCTGACTTGGATGACATTTATCAAAAAATATGTCAAATGTCAACTGGTCAGGGTGGATGGCCATTAAGCGTATTTCTAACGCCTGAACAAAAACCATTTTACGTTGGAACATACTTTCCAGTTCTTGATTCGTATGGTAGACCTGGTTTTGGTAGTTTATGTAGGCAGTTAGCACAAGCTTGGAAGGAAAAACCAAAAGATGTTGGCACTTCTGCTGAACAATTTATGTCAAATCTTTCTAAACTGGAAAGAGTTTCTGATGGTGGAGAAATTGAAAAATCTATTTTAGATGAGGCTGCTGTCAATCTATTACAAGTTGCAGATACAAATTTTGGTGGATTTGGTCAAGCGCCAAAATTTCCAAATGCTGCAAATCTTTCATTCATGTTTAGATATTCAAAAATTTCTGGAATTGGAAAATTTCAAGACTTTGCATTGATGACATTGAAGAAAATGGCTAAAGGTGGAATCTTTGATCAAATTGGTGGTGGATTTCATAGATATTCAACTGATGCACGATGGCTTGTACCTCATTTTGAAAAAATGTTGTATGATAATGCACTTTTACCACCTGTTTATGCAGAAGCATATCAAATTACAAAAGATCCTTTCTACCTTGATGTTGTCACAAAAACTCTTGATTATGTCATGCGTAAAATGACATCTGACTCTGGTCTATTTTATTCTGCTCAGGATGCCGATACCAATGGAGAAGAAGGACAAACATTTGTTTGGAAAAAACGTGAAATTGAAAATATCTTAGGTGATGATTCTGAAATTTTTTGTATTTACTATGATGTTACTGATGGTGGAAACTTTGAAGGAAATACAATTCTTGCAAATAATATCAATATTTCATCTCTTTCATTCAAGTTTGATAAAACTGAAAATGAAATTACTGAACTTTTGAAGCGCTCATCAAAAAAATTACTTGATGTAAGGGATAAACGAGATCAACCAGGAACTGATGATAAGATTATCACGTCATGGAATTCTATGATGATTTCTGCATTTGCTAAAGGTTATAGAATTTCTGGAAATAAAGCATATCTTGATGTTGCAGTGAATGCAGCTACATATTTCTCACAACAGTTCTCCAAACATGGATTCATTCATAGAATCTTCAAAAATAACATTCCAAAACTCAATGGCTATCTGGACGATTATGCATATCTTGTAAATTCCCTCATTGATGTTTTTGAGATAACTTCTGATGCATATTTTCTTGATATGGCTCAGAAAATTTCATACCATATGATAGAGCACTTTTGGAATGAAACTGAAAAATCATTTTATTTTACAGCTGATACGCATGAATCTTTGATAGTTCGCCCAAAAAATTATTATGATTTGTCTGTACCGTCTGGAAATTCTGTTGCAGCAAATGCATTACTAAAACTACATCATCTTGTAAATGATGAAAAGTTTCTTCAAATATCTAAACAAATTTTAGAATTAAATGGTACATCTGCTGCAGAAAATCCATTTGCATTTGGGTATCTACTTAATGTGATGAATCTATATCTAAACCATCCTACAGAAATTACAATAATTAATTCTGAAAATTCTGAAATCATAAATTCTTTGTATAAGAAATTCATACCTGAAGGAATTATAATTCAAATTAAAAATAAAGAAAATCTAAAATTATTATCTAAATATCAATTTTTTGAAGGAAAAGAATTTTCAGATAAAACAAACGTAACTATTTGTAAAAATTTTACTTGTTCTTTACCATTATCTGAATTATCCGAGATAGAAGAACATCTCTAAATTTTTTGTATATCTATTCTTAATATCTCTCCAACTTGTGGTCTTCCAAGTTTTTCATATCTATTTTTTGGCATTGTGATTGAGATGTTAGTTTGTGCATAACTCTTCATCTTGATAGTTGGTTGTGCTTGAAGCATTGCTTCAAGTAATGGCATAACTTGTTCTTTTGTATCCTGATCAAGTTTTTTTGAAACATTTTCCATAATCAATTGTTTTTGTGAAATTGGTTCTGTTTGCACATCTTCTACTAATGAAATTTGAACTGCTTGAGCATTGTCAACAATCTGTTGAATTTTATACCCAATTATTTCAGACATACCTGTTTTTGGTTCTGTTTGGATTTATTCCTACCTATAGGTTCTTTTCATTTAATGCATTGGTGATTTTTTCAATATTCTCTCTGATAAATTCATGAAATTCTTGAATATCGTCTAATCTTATTTCTAATTGTTGATTTGAATATGTCTCCAAAAATGCTGAGTAAATAGTTCCTACTATGACTCCAAATGCTATGTCTCTTTTAGATTTAGAAAATTTTTCATATTCGCTTGCAAATTGATTGTACGAGTCTGCTTGTTCAATATAATATTGCATTAGTTCCTCTAAAAATTTTTTATTCTCATCTGAAATCGCCATTTAACATTCTTGCTTATGTGTATGTATAAGAATTATTGTCGAGCTAAAATCTTTGAACATCTACAAAGTGCATTAGTGATTCTTTCAGGGTTTCTTGAAAAAATGACATATGATGATACTGAAATTATTAATAGTGCCCCTGAACCTAATGGGAATTCTGGAACTGCTGCATACTCATCTGATTCTGCAATTATGTTATAATCTGCTACATTCATTGATTGGTTCTTCTCATAAATTGGAATCAAAAAATGGCTTTTTTCACCAACTCTTAAAAAATCTGGCTGTGTTTGAATTTTTGAAACTGTTAACACTTTTCCATCTCTATCATATAACGTTGCAACTACGTTTATCATGTTGGCAGTAATGTCTCCATTATTTTCAATAGTTCCTGAGATTATCAAATTATTCAGTTGGTCTCTTTTCATCTCTGATGAAACAATTTCAATTACTTGATTTTTTGGTGCTGCTAGTTTGTATTCAAATCCTAAGTCATAATCTAAAACACCATCAATCTTTTTTTCATTTGTAATAATATCAAAACTGCCTTTCATTCCGGGCATTATTATATTTGACATAACTTTTCCCTCTATTTTGTCTAGTACTTTTCCATTTCCATCAATTAGTGTGGCTATGATTTTTATCTTGTTTACTGGAGATTTTGAATCATTTTTAATCTCACCTACAATGTGCATTATGCCGTCACTTCCAACATATGTTTGATCATTTTCAACAACTATATCTCCAAACGCCGGTTGTATCAAAAATAATAATGGAATTAAAAATACTAATTTTTTCATAAAAATACTATGATTTTAAACGCTTAAAGATTTACTGTTCTATTCCTGCCTTTGCGTCATTAAACGATTTTAAACCTGCTTGTTCTGCTTCAAATGACAATTGTGTTAATTCTTGAGATCTGACTAATTCCAAATCATCCCCATTTTTAATCCAGTTTAATCGATGTTCATGCGATTCAATCTGATATTCTAAAGATAATTTTAGTAATTTAACAGATCTTGAGAATGTATCTGGCGGTTGTAATTCATCATATTTGTCTAATAGCACGTTAAATGTTTCAAGATGTTTTTCTCCAATTCTAATCATTTCGTCATCTGAAATTGTATTTTCATTCCATTTTGCTATACTTGAAATGAATCGTCCTTGTTCATTCTGGACTTCTTCTTGTAGTGATTGAATTTCGTTTCCAAACGCAAATCCACGAATTTTTGCCTGATCTGCTGAATAGAAGTAAAAGACAATGATTCCTATTATGACTGCACCTATTATGATACTTGGAAATTTACTTTTAGATTTTTTTGCCTTGCGTTTTTTCAATTACTAATCGATATATTTTCCTGTTTGATCTGATTTTAATTCTATGTTGAGTTCTGTTCCGCTGATAAAAGATTCACCTCTAACAGTTCTAATTCTAGCAATAACTAGTTCATGGGGCCATATCTCTACTACAACCTGACCGACTTCTGGATTGTTTGGTGCATCTACTACCTGAATGTCTTTTTTTTTTACTCCATATTCTTGTAATTTTTTTATGCTGTGTTCAATTAGTGGTTCTGGGTCGTTGTGACTTAATGCCCATACTGTCCCAGAATATTCAATTTGCTGCAACACAATTTCACTCTTTTTTTTTTTGTATAAGTGTCATTCGCCTTTTATGACATTTAATGTCATTGTGCTTACGACTCTAGATAACTGTCTAATTTTTAGTGAAACTGTTTTTTCAAAAT
>Ga0114999_10004303_pt1 | contig 17330 bp, 15 predicted proteins | sample ArcticOcean_MG_C_3_FD_89820 | JGI IMG/M metagenome (GOLD analysis project Ga0114999, IMG submission 89820) | Marine microbial communities from western Arctic Ocean - ArcticOcean_MG_CB8_126 | ecosystem: Environmental > Aquatic > Marine > Oceanic | place: Arctic Ocean: Canada Basin | collected...
ACCAACTTATGCAGCGTCAGGCAGAGGTACGAAAATCTGGTGAGCTGAGATGGTTGAGACCAGACGCCAAAAGCCAAGTAACTTTTCGCTACGAAAATGACAAGCCGGTGTCGGTCGATGCCGTGGTTATTTCAACGCAGCATGATCCTGATGTGACAGAATCAGATTTGAAAGAAGGGGTGATGGAGACCATCGTTAAACCTGTTCTTCCCTCTAAGTGGCTGAGCAATGAAACCAAATATCACATAAATCCCACCGGCCGATTTGTAATTGGCGGTCCGGTTGGGGACTGCGGGCTGACAGGGAGGAAAATAATCGTTGATACCTATGGTGGTATGGCTCGGCATGGTGGCGGGGCATTCTCTGGTAAAGACCCCTCTAAAGTAGACCGTTCTGCTGCCTATGCAGCTCGTTATGTGGCTAAAAATATTGTTGCTGCTGGTCTTGCAGATCGCTGTGAAATTCAGGTTTCCTACGCCATTGGACTAGCTGAGCCAACATCGGTTTCGGTTGAAACCTTTGGAACTAATAAGATTCCAGAAGGGAAGATTGCTACCCTCGTATCAGAGCACTTCGATCTGCGACCCTATGGCATCCTTACCATGCTTGACTTATTACGACCAATCTACCAAAAGACTGCGGCTTACGGACATTTTGGCCGTGATGATCCTGATTTTATTTGGGAGACCACTAATAAGGTGGATGTTTTGAAGGACGAAGTCCTAGATTAGGAAGGTCAAGGTCAATTACGGAGAACGCGTGATGTCTGCTTTAATCTGTGGTTCGATTGCTTATGACAATATTATGGTGTTTGAGGATTCTTTTAAGAATCATATTCTTCCAGACCAGATTGATATCTTAAATGTCTCTTTTATGGTGCCGGAGTTGCGTAGAAACTTTGGCGGTTGTGCATTAAACATAGCGTTCAATCTAAGATTGCTCGGTGGGGACCCTATACCTATGGGAACTGCAGGACGTGATTTTGATGCGTATGCGGCGTGGTTAGACGAGCACGGTATTCGGCAAGATCATATCAATGTGCTTGACGACGTATTTACAGCGCAGGCCTATATCACCACTGATATTGACGACAATCAGATCATTATGTTTCATCCAGGGGCCATGAATTTTTCCCATGTTAATAAGGTGAGTGATGTTCCTGGTGTATCCATAGGCATCATTTCTCCAGACGGCCGAACTGGAATGTTGGAGCACGCATCACAGTTTTATGAGGCAAAAATTCCATTCATATTTGATCCGGGTCAGGGGTTGCCCATGTTTGGTAGGGATGAGCTTAGGCAGTTTATTGAGCAGGCTACTTGGGTCACGGTTAACGATTACGAATGGGAGCTCCTTAAAAAGGTTACGGGTTGGGGTGTAACCGATCTTAAGAGTCGTGTTGAGGCTCTGATTGTTACCCGAGGTGCTGCAGGATCCGTGATTTACACGAACCAGGGAGATCTTGAAATTCCTGCGGTCAAACCCAATGTAGTAAGTGACCCTACTGGGTGCGGGGATGCTTATAGGGCTGGTCTGCTGTTTGGTCTGATGAAGGCCAAGGATTGGCTAACAGTTGGTCGTATAGCAAGTTTAATGGGAGCTATTAAAATAGAATTTCATGGCACACAAAATCATGATTTTTCAATGGAAAACTTTAAACAACGTTTCAAAGTTAATTTTGGTAGCTCGATCGGATAAGGAAATCTTTCGGAAAAATGAATTATGAATAATCAAGTATCAGTCATGGGTTCAGCAGATAAGGATTATGTTATCAAGGACATCGGACTATCTGATTTCGGTAGGCGTGAAATCTCTCTGGCAGAGCAGGAGATGCCCGGATTGATAGCGATTCGCGAAGAATATAGTGCTTCTCAGCCTCTGAAAGGTGCGCGGATTACCGGCTCATTGCATATGACGATACAGACAGCGGTGCTGATTGAAACGTTAGAGGCGTTGGGCGCTGATATTCGCTGGGCAACCTGTAATATATTCTCGACTCAGGATCATGCCGCAGCTGCAATTGCAGAAAATGGAACACCAGTGTTCGCCGTTAAGGGGGAGACCCTTGAGGAATACTGGTCCTATGTTGATCGAATTTTTGATTGGGGTGATGGTCTAGGTCCAAATATGATTCTTGATGATGGTGGTGATGCAACCGGCTTCGTCCATTTGGGTTATAGAGCTGAAGAGGATTCTAGTGTTTTGGATAAGGAGCCGGAGAGCGAGGAAGAACGAGTCATGTTTTCAGCCGTTCGTCGATCAGTAGAGCGTGACCCACAACGGTTTCATCGAATGGTGCCAGACATAGTAGGTGTTACTGAGGAGACTACAACAGGAGTCCACCGTTTATATCAGATGCTGGAGCGAGAAGAGCTATTATTTCCAGCCATTAATGTAAACGATTCTGTCACCAAGTCTAAGTTTGACAACCTCTATGGATGTCGTCATTCGCTAGTTGATGGGATCATGAGAGCAACTGATGTGATGCTTGCCGGAAAAGTTGCAGTTGTAGCAGGCTATGGCGATGTGGGAAAAGGTTCTTGCCAATCTCTAAAGGCTCAAGCCGCGCGGGTTATTGTCACCGAGGTCGACCCTATTTGTGCGTTACAAGCAGCGATGGAAGGTCATCAAGTTATGCCTATGGATGAGGCTTGCAAGATCGCGGATGTCATCGTAACTGCAACGGGGTGTGTTGATGTCTTAACTGCAGAACACATGAAGCAGATGAAGAACAATGCCATTGTTTGCAATATTGGTCATTTTGATAATGAAATTCAAGTGGATCCAACGCGTCAGTACCATTGGGAGGAGATAAAGCCCCAAGTACATAGAATCACTTTTCCTAGTGGAAACAGCATAATTTTATTGGCTGAGGGACGGTTAGTGAATTTAGGTTGCGCGACAGGCCATCCTAGTTTTGTAATGTCTAATAGTTTTACAAATCAGGTTATTGCGCAGATAGAAATGTTCAATAAACCGGATAATTACCCTTTGGGTGTTTATACGCTACCAAAGGAGTTAGATGAAAAAGTTGCTCGTTTGCATTTAGACAAGCTGGGAGTAAAGCTTGAAAAGCTTTCCACGCGGCAAGCTGATTATCTAGGGGTTTCTACTGAGGGCCCTTATAAGCCGGACCATTATAGATACTAATTTTTAGTTGTTGCGTCTTGCTTTGACAGCAGGCGATAAATGATCATTTTGAATTAGTTTGGCGAAAGCGGTATATGCCCGTTGAGTCGCCTCATCATCGTTCAGTAATTGTAAAGAAGAATTTAAACTGAGTCCGATGCCATGGAATTCAAAGGCGAATTGACGCGTATCCAGACCGATTTTCAGACCATCTTCTGAAACTGCTTTTTGGGCCATTCGTCTTACGCAGTCTAGCCATTCAATTTGGTATTCGACTAAATAGTCATGGAGTTTTCCAAGCCGATGATCCAGTTCCACTGCAGCAGCAATTAAGGGGCAACCCCCAGATCGCTGATCAATACTGATCCATTGAGTCCAATTAGAAAAAAGTTTTGTAAGTTGAGTCTGCCCAGTAAGCTCTTTACGTGCCGGTTGCACCACTTGAAGTGAAAAATCTTTGATGGCTGAATCTAAAATTGCAAATTGCAGGGATTCCTTAGAACCAAAATGCCCGAAAAGCCCGCTCTTAGACATGCCGGTTTTTGTCGCCAGTCGTCCTATCGTCAGGCCTTCTAAGCCATATACGCTAGCCATTGAGATGGCCTGCTGAAGAATAGTAGCTTTAGTTTTAGTGCCTTTTGTCATAAAAACCATTATACGAACGTTCGGTTATTTTATGCAACTGCGTATAATAATCTTTATTTTCAATCGATTTGTATAAAAATTATGAAAAAATAAATACGGACGTTCGGTTTATTATGGGTTTTTCTAGGTTTGCTACTCATTAATTTCAGTATTGAAATTTTGGATTGCCCAGTACTCATCAGCCGGGTAAGCTCACCCTTCGCTTCTCATTATCTTTTTTAAAGAAAAAATTCATGCAGCGTACTCGACTACTAATAGGACTTGGAGCGGCTCTAGCGCTCGGACTTAGCTTGAATGCATCTGGTCAGCCTTCTGAGGTGTGCTGGACTGCGGCTGTGACTCTTTTATGCGCTATCTGGTGGATAACCGAGGCCTTACCAATGTCAGTCACAGCGTTGGTGCCATTTGCAATATTTCCGCTCGTTGGGGTGCTTACCCCTGCCCAGGTTGGGCAAGCTTATGGGAGTCCACTAATTCTGCTCTATCTTGGCGGCTTTATGCTTTCAACAGCCATGGAAAAGAGCGGTGCTCACAGACGCATTGCGCTTGGCATGGTCAATCTTTTCGGTGGTGGTGGTGGTCGTGGAGTGGTCTTCGGGTTCATGAGCGCTGCTGCTCTACTTAGTATGTGGATATCAAACACAGCTACGAGCCTGATGCTTTTACCTATAGCGCTTGCAACCTTGGAGAATGTTAAAGAGGTCCGACTTAAAATCGGTCTGCTTTTGGGGATCTGTTATGGCTGTAATGTAGGAGGACTTGGCACGCCGATTGGAACGCCGCCAAATCTTATTTTCATGCAGGTATACACAGAGAACACAGGTATTGAATTGAGTTTTCTTGACTGGATGGGCTGGGGATTTCCCGTCTTGATACTGTTTCTTCCTATCATAGGGTTATGGATTACTCGCGGGTTTTCCGGAATCCCTAGAATTCAGTTGCCGGAAGTGGGGGAGTGGCGACCCGAGGAGAAGCGCACCCTGATTGTGTTTGGACTTACCGCGCTTGCTTGGATGTCTCGTAAGGATCCTTTTGGTGGTTGGAGTGCTTGGCTGGATTTGCCTCAGGCTAATGATGCTAGCGTTGCGCTGATTGCTGTAGTTTGCATGTTTCTCGTTCCAAGCGGCAACGGTGGACGCCTGTTAGATTGGGAAACTGCAGTGAAAATTCCTTGGGGCATATTGATACTGTTCGCAGGGGGAATTTGCATAGCAGCAGCTTTTGTTAGTTCTGGGATTAGCTTAATAATCGGCGAGGCTCTTGCTGGGTTAAGCGGGTTACATCCGCTGCTATTAATTGCAGCGATTTGTGTGAGTGTAACTTTCCTTACAGAGATAACTAGTAATACAGCCACGACAGCCCTGCTTATGCCTATTCTTGCGGCAGCTGCAATTGGAGCGGGCTTGGATCCGCAGCTTCTCATGGTGCCTGCGGCTATGAGCGCGAGCTGCGCGTTTATGCTGCCTGTTGCCACAGGACCTAATGCTGTTATCTTCAGTTCTGGAAAAATTCCTATTAGCGTGATGGTGCGTGAGGGTTTGATGTTGAACGTATTTGGAGCTCTCATTATTACCGCCATCACCTATATGTCCCTTACTTAAGAATATCAAGAACAAAGTCTATTGACGTAGAAGGCGAAGATTTGCAGGAGGATTTTCGAAATCACTGCGAAATGGATTTATGTCTAAGCCGCCTCGGCGGGTATAACGAGCGTAAATGGTTAGGACTTCAGGTTGGCAGTATCGTTTTATATCCATAAAAATTCTTTCAACACACTGTTCATGAAATTCTGCATGCTCACGAAAAGATACGAGATAGGCTAGCAAGTGATCGTGCTTAATTTTTGAGCCACGATAGCTAATAAGAATGCTGGCCCAATCCGGCTGTCCAGTCATCGGACAGTTGCTTTGAAATAAGTGAGAGTAAAGAGTCTCTTGTGCTTGTCTGGTGTGATCAATTCCGCCGGATAGTTGACCTGGATCATAATTGTAAATAGAGAGTTTTGCGTTCGTATTATCTATGCAAAATCCCGGTAGATTAACAGGAGGTTCTAACTTAATAGAGGTGATCTCATGAACCTTAACGTTAGTTTTAGCGCCGCTCACTTTAGATAGTTCTTGGCTCAAGATGGCGCTTAGTTTTTCTTGTGACTTAAATTTTTTTGTACTGAAAGAGTGTAGGTAAAGCTTGAGGGATTTTGATTCAATAATATTTGGCGAGGTTGCAGGAAGGTGGAATTCAGCCATGGCAGCTACAGGTTTTCCTGTCTCATTTAGCCAAGTTAGCTCATAGCTGTTCCATATGTCACATCCTGAGAAAGGCAGCTTATCTCCAATACCGAGTTGAGTGCGATTCTGTGCGCGAGCAATAGCTTTAAGCATTTTTATTTTAAATCCTGAACTATGGTATGAGTCTAGTAGGGTACGGGTTCTTTAGTTGAAAACGCCACGCTAGAAGATGGGTTTCTAGTAACTGTATGCTATTACCCTATTTCGATGCTTCAAATAGAGCCATGTAGTACTGAGGGCGTCTAGTTTTTTGGTATATGCATTTAGCCAAGTAAAATTGGCATACATCAGGTAAAAATTCCTAGCGTATCGCTATACCTTCAATCTCCTTGAGCAGTGCCTGAGCAGGACCATCACTTGGAGAGATAGATAGCAATCTTCGTGTGTAAAGTTCGGCAGTATCCCAGTTCTCCTCATCTCTATAAATTGTTGCAAGTGCAAACAATGTGTCCCTATGACCCGGGAACTGATTGTGGACCTCATGAAGTGTAGTTAGTCCCGCTTCTCTTTCGCCATTTGAGTTAAGCGCAATGCCAGCAACATATTGATAGTAAGGTTCATTAGGCGCTAGTGTGGCTGCATCACCTAGGGTAATAACTGCTTCTCTAAGTTGTCCTGAGCGCACAAGAGAAAGTCCGAGCGCAAAATAGCCAGTTGGGTTTTGCGGATTATTTTCTATGGCAGACCTTAGCAGAACTTCTGCTTCCATTTCCCGTCCTGTTTGACGATAAATATCAGCAAGATTTACGTAAGCGGCTGTCAAGTAAGGTTCACGATCGATTGCTGTTCGCATTGTGCTTTCTGCCTCAGCGAGATCCCCCATTTGTATAAATGCATTGCCTAAGCTGAGCAATCCTTCTCCGCGTTCACTATTAAAATTTAGAGAATCCCAGTGTTCGCTGAGCGCCCTATCCAAGTCTGCTTGTCGTCTATTACTTAGCTCAGAACGTGCAGGGAGCAACAGTTTGGCAGCCTCTATTCTAAGGGCTCGCAAAGGCGCTGTAAGGAATCTTTGTGAAAGATTAATCCGTCTCTCAATGTCTATGCTGTGGAGTGCGGCTAAGCCTTCTAGTTGTATCAATGGTTCATCCAGCTGAAGAAGGTGTTCGATTGTGTTGACTGATAAGTCATCTAGTTGATTAGCGAGAAGTCGAATACCCGTCGCTCTTACAATGGATGGTAAAGATGAATCATTTACTAGTGATAATAATAGTGACGTGCGTTCAGCAGACCATGTTCGACCAGCGTTTATTGCTTGTCCATAGTGTGGTGTTTCCAATCTGCCTTGTGGGAACCATTCTGTAATGTGATTTACGGCCCATTGCGGGGTTTCCTGACTATGACAATTATTGCAGGCGTTTGGTGATCCTAGTTCAATAGAGAGGTCTGGTCGCGGCACTCGAAAACTGTGATCCCGGCGCGGATCAACAGTCATATAGGTCTGTGCAGGCATGTGGCAGTTAGCACAGGTTACTTGCTCATTTTGCACTTCATGATGGTTGTGTGACTGGTTAGCATACGTGCTAGCTAGATGACATTGCGCACAAAGAGCATCGCCCTCAAAGTGTAAGTCTGCGGTATGGGGATCATGGCAATCACTACAGGTCACGCCTGCTGCGTACATTTTGCTTTGTACGAATGAGCCATAAACGTAAACCTCTTCTTGAATTTGACCATCCGGATGATAAATTTCATTGTCTAGTAGAGAGGGTCGGAAGGCATCTAAAAGAGGATCGCCAGGATTATGTTCGTCTGTAAGTTGGCTGCGACGTGAGTGGCAGCGCGCACAGATTTGGCTTTCGCCGTGCTCCTCCAGTGCCGGGACACGTTGTGCGATGCTGGCACCTTCTGGAAATAACCAGTTTGCTGTTAAATTGTTTGAGAGGGTTAATTGGAAGGTCTCAGGTTGTTGGGTGTGTAGTGACCCTGGGCCATGACAAGCCTCGCAGCTGACATTTATATCAGAATAAGTTGTTTGGAAAGAATCCTCAGCTCTTGAATAGTTTTTTTTCAAGTTAGTTGAGTGACAGTCAGCGCAACTCCCGTTCCAGTTTTGATAAACGCCTGTCCAGTGTAGGGGGTCATTGTTGTCAATAGCACCATCAGGATACAAGTGAAACCAGCGTTGACCGCCTTCGTCTGTGGGTCTTGTATCCCATGCAATACCTAACACTTGGTAATGCCCATCAGGAAACTTTGCTACATATTGTTGTAGCGGTTCAGAACCAATAGCGTGCGTAATTTCGTATTCTGTCAGTGCTCCATCTGGTCCATCAGTCTTAGTCCAATAGACGTCATTACGCATAAAAAATTCAGTCATAATGCCGTTATAGCTAAATGTTGTATTGGAGAAGTTGCCCAGCACAGAATCAGGACTGGCAGTCTGGAATGACAGGTCATGATGAGAATTCACCCAAAGACCCCACTCTTGTTGGTGGCAGTTAGAGCACTGCTGACCTCCAACATATGTTGCTTGTTGGGGAAGTTGCTCTGGTGATATTCCTTTAGCAGTATTAGGTTGTGGCGAACAGCCGGCTATAAAATAGCTAATAGAAAATGCAGTAAGCAAACTGCGAGAATGAGATAATTTTTTAGTTACCATTTTTTAACGAGTGGCGCGCTTAATTGACTAATTACAATTATTTTTAGTGCCAAACTTATAATTGTGATGACTCTGAGGAACGCAATTTATGTTGATGATTGAGTCTGTTTAAGCGGCCGAATATAACCATTATAGTTATGCAAATTAAGTGGACTATGGGGTCAGTTTTAATATTATAGTTTCGGGCCTTGGCGCCTCGTGAAGTGGTTATACACATATAAAATAATGCCGATGATAGCGATTCCATTTCCAAACTGTTTGCCGGGAAAAATGACGGTTTCTATGGTGAATCCAATGATGATGATAGCGATGCTTATGATTTTTAACTTCACTAAAAGAGTCCCGAGTTACGTATCTATATAGATTTTTAACAAAGCAGAGCGTTGAGAGCAATGATTAAATGTTCCCCAAGACTACTATTGATGCTTTTCCTTAGACTAGGAAGAACGTTCACATGGACTGCTTAAGGATGATTGGCCCGGAGAGAGCGCGTTGGACGTTGCTTTTGTCTCACGGGGCCGGAGCAAGCACCTCATCACATTTTTTCTCTGAGTTTTCTACTCGATTGATCGAAAGAGGAAAAGAAATTGGAGGAATCCGTATAGCTAGTTTTGATTTTCCATACATGCAGAAAACTATATTGACGGGTAGACGACATCTGCCAGACCCTATAGTTATTCTGATGAAGGCCTATCTTGAGGCTATAGTGTCGCTAAATGTTGAGCCAGACCACTTGATCATTGGCGGTAAGTCTATGGGTGCACGAGTTGCAAGCATGATTGCTGAGGAATCAAATGTTGCTGCTCTTGTTTGTTTAGGGTATCCATTTCATCCGCGAGGAAAACCGGAGAAACTCAGAACAGCTCATCTTGAGGATTTGTCATTACCGACACTTATTTGTCAAGGCACAAGGGATGCATTAGGAAGTTTGGAGGACACGAAGGGTTATCATTTGTCTTCCGCTATTCAATTTTCATGGTTGCCGGATGGAGACCATGATTTTGTGCCCCGCAAACGATCTGGGTATACGCTGAATGAGAATTTAAACACGGCGGTTAGTTCAGTTGTCAACTTCACATGTTCTCTCGCGTAGGGTTCTCTCTTGATTAAGAAGAGCTTGGTTTAATGTTGTCATTGGTAGATTAGAGGTGCTTATGGGCTTTAAAACTCAATTAATACATGCGGGTGTCACGCCTGATCCTGAGACGGGTGCGATTCTGACTCCTGTGCATCAGTCGACGACTTTTGTTCAGGAATCAGTCGATGAGTACCTTTCTAAGGGGTACTCCTATTCTAGGAGTGCTAATCCAACTGTTCGAGCACTAGAAAAAAAATTAACCGTACTTGAAGGCGGTTATGACTGCACTTGTTATGCTACCGGCATGGCTGCGATTCAAGCAGTACTTCAAAGTTGTCTAAGCGCTGGGGAGCACGCTGTTGTATCCGATGTCGCTTATGGTGGAACCTACAGACTTTGCACGAAGGTTTATGAGCGTTTCGGCGTTGAGTTTACCTTTGTAGATTCAGCTAGCCCGAATGCGGTTCAGAATGCCATTCGAGATAATACGCGGCTTATTTTTACGGAAACACCCGCAAATCCAACACTTAAGTTAACTGATATCAGAGCGGTTTCTAATATTGCGCGAGAAAAAAAGATTCCTCATGCTGTGGATAACACGTTTCTTACGCCTTACTACCAACGGCCTCTGGAACTAGGCGCTGACATCGTGATTCATAGCACGACAAAGTATTTTGATGGACATAATGCAACTGTAGGTGGTGCAGTTATTGCCGGGAGTCAGAATTTAGATGAGGCAATCCGTTTTATCCAGAATGCGAGTGGCGTCATTATGTCTCCCTGGGTAGCCTGGTTAACTTTGCAGGGCACAAAAACGCTATCCGTCCGATTAGATCGCCAGTCTGCCAATGCTCAGGAGATAGCTGAGTTTCTTGAGAGTCACCCGAAGGTGAACATGGTTGCTTATCTTGGACTAGAATCATTTGAACAACATGAACTTGCAAAGAGTCAATCGGATGGCTTTGGTAGTGTGATTTCTTTTGAAGTAAATGGGGGCGTTGAGTCGGGCAAGCGTGTGATGGATTCAGTTCAATTATGTTCTTTGGCGGAGAATCTTGGTTCGGTGGAGACGCTCATCACTCACCCAGCGACAATGACTCATGCAGATGTGGAAGAATCCGAAAGAAAACGGATTGGTATAACGGATGGTCTTGTTCGTTTATCAGTAGGTCTAGAAGACTCGATAGATATCATTGCAGATCTAGATCAGGCGCTACGAGGCGTTTGAGTCTGATAGCATTTCGCGATGCCGCACGTTACTCAAATTATTTTATATCCGATAAAGTCTTGCACAGGCATCTTTGTTGAGAGCGCTAAGTTGGATGTCAGAGGGTTCTCTGATGATCGATGTTTTATGCTTGTCGATCTTAAGGGACGGTTCTTGACTCAGCGTGAGCACCCAGGAATGTCGCGCATTATGCTTAGCCGAAATATTCACGACTGGTCTGTTCAAATAGAGGGTCAGCGGACACTCAACCTGCCAGCAAGTCTGCCCACAGATAAGGAACGGCTAGTTCGAATATGGAAGGATCAAATCAATATTACAGTTGCTTCCGCCAGCTATAACGAATGGTTTTCTAATGCAATTGGGTTGCAATGTGAACTCGTACAGATGAAAGCGCAGCACCTACGGTCTATCCAATCAGGCCGCGGGCGGATTGATGATACAGTTAGTTTGGCGGATGGTTCACCAGTGTTGCTGACCTCTGAGGCGTCATTGTTTGCTTTGAATCAGCGACTTAAGGATGCTGTACCTATGGTTCGATTTCGTCCGAATCTTGTAGTGTCTGCCGATGTTGCTTTTGTTGAGGATCGTTGGCGTCGAATCAGAGTGGGAGAGGTGGAGTTTGAAGTGGGATGGGGTTGTACACGTTGTATCGTCACGACTATTGATTCTAAAACAGCAGAAAAAAACCCAAACGGTGAACCGATTAAGACTTTAAGAGAGTTTCGTTCTGGCCCGGAAGGTGTAATGTTTGGTCAAAACCTTATACCTCGCAGACTAGGAACAGTAAGGGTTGGAGATTTGATTGAAGTGCTTGAGGAGATCGAGAAATGAAGAAAGAAACCCGTGTAACACACCATCCCAAAGTGAAATTGCTGGAGGGGAACGAGTCATTGATAGGCCCAGTTTATCGTTCTGTAAAATTCACTTTTCCAGATTTAGATTCCGCCTCTACTAAACAGGCCCAAACAGACGGTTTTGGTTACACACGCGACTCAAATCCAACTACGCGACAGCTCGAACTATTAGTTTCCGAATTACAGGGCAGAGATGATGCAATCTGTGTGTCCACGGGCATGGCAGCAATATGGCTTGCTACATTATCGAATTTAAGCGTCGGTGATCGCGTTGTTTTTTTCGTAGAATCTTATAAGCCATCTCGCTCTATGATTAAGGATAGGCTTCCTCAATTTGGCATTAATTTTTCTATGCTCAGCGTGCATGACTTAGATGCTATTTCAGAGGTCTTTGGTCGTGATGATACGAAGCTTGTGCTTTTTGAATCACCAACTAACCCTATGGTTCAGATCCCGGATTTAGGGGCAATTGTAGAGCTTGCGAAGAAACATAATGTGAAAACTGTATTGGATAATACATTTGGTGGATTACACAATCATGGTAATTATGAAATCGATTTTTTCGTTCATAGTCTAACTAAATATGCCAGCGGTCATGGTGACGTTATGGGTGGAATCGTGATTGGAGATCGAAAACAGATCAAAAAAATAAAACCGTGGGCCGTTAATATGGGCGCCACACTTGATCCTGGAGCGGCCTATCTAATTCTTCGGGGTTTGAGAACGTACTACTTGCGGTTTCAACGACATTCCGAAACAGCTTTGGTAGTGGCGAGGTTTCTACAAGAACATGCTTGTATTGAACGTGTTTATTATCCTGGGCTTGAAAACGACCCAGGCCATGAATTGGCTGTTCAACAGATGGATGCTTTTGGCGCAGTTTTAAGCTTTAATTTGAAGGGAGATAGTCAGGTTGCTAAAAACTTTATTGATGCACTTGAATTGTTTTCTACGGTGGCAAGTATCGGTTCGACAGAATCCCTAGTTGCACCTGTGAAACTCTATTTTGCTAGTGATCTCAGTGATAAGGAGCTTTCTCAGGTAGGGATCACTAATAGCACTATCCGATTATCAGTTGGACTCGAGGATGCTGGTGATCTTATCAGTGATATAGAACAAGCATTGGATCAAGCATTACCACCAATAGCCCCAGCTCACGAAATACATTCGTTTGACTAGTTTAATTGGCTGATCATTTTTTGATTGGCAGAGGTCGTGAGCCTCTCTCGTTCAAGCAGGTGTTTTTTTAGGCGTGTTCCCCACCTGTAACCCCCAGTCGTGCCATCTGCTCTCAGAACTCGGTGACATGGTATTGCTAAAGCTAAGCGGTTTGCGGCACAGGCTTGAGCAACAGCACGATAGGCAAGAGGGTTGCCAATAGATTGTGCAATCTCTTTATAGGTGGTTGTTTCCCCTAAGGGAATTTTCTGTATTTTACTCCACACATTACGTTGAAAAGTTGTACCGGTGATTTCCAGAGGAAGAACTATGTTGTTAGTTGGGTTTTGGATGAACGCTACAAGCTTGATAATCCAGTTGTTTAAACCCTTATTCCTCTGATCATAATTTCCAGTTGGAAACTTCTTGCTAGCATTAGCAATGAGAAGCTCATAGTTATTACTTAATGAGATATCACAGATCCCATTTTTTGTAGCAACAATCAAAATCCAACCGAAGTCGGATTTTGCAGCGTTGTAGCGGATTGTTTTCTTCATGCTAACCAACTGATAACTGGGTTCATATTTTTTTTACGTTCATGAACAACCAAATTGAGTTTTGGTTATTTTTTCTGATGTGCCTGTATGGGCAGGTAGACGACAGAGATAAACACACCTAAGACAAAAATTACTTGTATTATTAAATTAATTTATTCGTCTACATTTACTTCTGTTTAATGGTTCCAGCCCAAACCAATGGTTTTGTAATAACCCTTTCTTCTGGTGAAAGTATCTTGATGCCATACTCCTTTCTTAAATCGCATACTCTTTGGTTCATCAAGTAGTCCGGTGAGTTAAAAGGCCATTTTTTATTCATTTTCTTTGCACGTCGCCTTATTATTAATTTAATTGGTATTAATCTTAGAATTGTAAGCAACAGCTTAATGTAGCCTAGCTCTTTTTTTAAATAGCCATACAATTTTTTTATTTCAGGAAGCTTTTGATAGGCAAAGAGATCTTTGAATTTCCAACTACAACCCAGTAAAACCCAGGCATCTAATAGAGATTCTTGTTCTAAAGAGGTATCAAGACCAAATATGACATGAGTTGCATCATGGTCTCTAATAATTGTTGAGCCTGGTTGATCAACTAATGGATTTTTTCCATTTTCTTGCAAATAAGCTCGATACTCTGCCAAGCCTTCAGCAATCGCTATAGAGCAATCTTGGTCTTGAAAAGACAATCTATCCATTCGGATATATTAACAAAATCTTATTTAATTTTTTAAAATTCCGTTTCTTGAGAAATGACAAGAATGACGGGATTGTATTATGAAACAGAGTGATAGAATGTGGTTGCACGGTGCTCCTGTTTTTTCTCAGATAATGGGTCGAATAATCTGTCATTAGGACACGTAATAGCTCATGCTATTATTTTAGTTCAACTTTTGATTGTCCAAAAAAGTGGCCTATGGGTTTTATTAATAGTATCAAAAATTGGCTAATTCTCGTGAGCTTGTTACTGACAAGTATTACCAACGCTCAGTGGGATAGTCGTTATCGAATAGAGCAAAATAATCCTCCAGCAACGGAGTTAATTGTGGCGCGGTGGCACTTTGGAACGAATGGAAATATTGGCCATCTTGGATGGTCACATAACTACCCATCTTCAGACGAGAACTTTAATGGCTTTATAAACCAATCAACGAGAATAGATGTTGAAATTCCTTCCTACCGGATTGTAGAGCTTGGAAGTGATGAGGTGTTTGATTATCCATTTGCTTATATCTCGGAACCAGGTGAAATGGAATTAACTACACAGGAGGTTGAGAATCTAAGGGAGTTCATTGATCGGGGTGGATTTATATTGATGGATGATTTTGATGGCTCTTGGCAGCTAAACACAATGCGTTCACAAGTCCAAAGAGCATTTCCAAATCGACCATTTATTGAATTAGAAAATGATCATCGTTTGTTTCAATTAGTGTTTCCACTAGAAGACCTTAATAGAATGTCTCGTTACGTACCAGGTGGGGATATAACTTATCTTGGCATGTTAAATAATGATGGTGAAGTTGCAATTGCAGCAGGACATAATAATGATTTGGCTAATTTTTGGGACTGGTATGATCAGGCGTATTCGCCCCTAGAGCCTGCCGCTGATGCTTTCCGTTTAGGCATTAATTTTGTTGTCTGGTCCATGACGCATTGATGTTTTTCAGTAGTATCCTTATGCAGATTGCCTCGTGAACAGATCTAAGCAAGCCCTTATTACTAGAGATATATCATTTGAAATGCCGTTTGGAGAACTTGGGATAGAGTACGGTGGAATTTATGCAGAGGTGCAGGGTCTAAATGTATCTAAGGGTCCTAAGGGGGGTTCAAATTGCCAAGTATTTCTAAAGAATAAAGATTGTGTCTAATATGTATTACAGTCAATTATTAACGAATAAATGTATTGAAATAGAACTGAAACTGATAAGGAGACTTCAATAGCTTATTTTTTTAGCCAAGGCGGTAGAGGGAGGTTCTTTGATTCAAGGAATGCAGGGTTATATAGTTTGGACTGATATCGTGACCCAGAGTCACACAATATGGTTACTATTGTCTTTCCAGGCCCTAACTTTTTTGCTAGCTGAATTGCTCCGGCAACGTTGATTCCGCTAGAGCCACCCATTAATAAGCCTTCGTTTAACAGCAAATCAAAACAAACCAGCATCATTTCCTGATCGGGGATACAGAATGCATCATCTATATTTGCATCTTTAAGGTTTCCAGTAATACGCCCCTGACCGATACCTTCACTGATTGAACTACCTTCTGATTTGAGTTCGCCAGTCTTAATCCAACTAAAAATAGCTGCACCCATGGGATCAGCCGCTGCTGTAATGATATTTGGGTTCTGTTGCTTTAGATATTCACTAACACCAGATAGAGTCCCACCTGTTCCAACCGCACAGATAAAGGCATCTACTTGACCATCAGTTTGTTCCCATATCTCTGGACCAGTGCTCGCAATATGACCCTCCCGATTTGCAGGGTTATCCCATTGATTTGCATAAAGCACCCCATGTGGTTCTGTTTTTGCTAACTCGGTAGCTGTGCGTTCAGCAACATGAACATAGTTATTTGGGTCCTTGTAGGGTACAGCAGGTACCTCTTGCAGTTTGGCACCGCAGAGTCTCAAAGCATCCTTTTTTTCTTGTGTCTGAGTATTCGGCATCATAATCAGGGTTCGGTACCCCCGCGCATTTCCTACTAAGGCAAGGCCTATTCCCGTATTACCAGCAGTACCTTCTACGATTAGTCCTCCGGGTTCGAGGATTCCGGCTTGTTCAGCTGCAAGTACCATGTATTTCGCTGCCCGATCCTTTACAGATCCGCCAGGATTGAGAAATTCTGCCTTACCTAAGATTGTGCATCCTGTTTCCTCGGAAGCCTTAACAAGTTTAATTAAAGGAGTCTTGCCGATTGAATCGACGAACCCATTACGAATATTCATATAGCTTTAAGCGTGATTGGGGTTGGAGAAAGGTTTTTAGTTAGTTTTGCGCTATTCAGTAACAGTAATCGTTATCTTTTCTGAAATCACAGGTGAAGCATGCGGAATATGCATGTGATCCCCCAATATCAGTTGTAATGTGTGTTGCCCGGGTTCTAACTCCAATAATGTTTCCGTTTGACCCAGGCCAAAATGTCGTACCTGATTCGTGGCAGGGAGCGGAAGATCAAAAGAGGGTATATCTGCGTCAGCTAAGTCGATGAGCAAATGGTGATGTCCGGTATTGGGACGCTCCACACCCGCCGGCGCAACACCAATGCCTCTTAGTCCGAATCTTACAGTTACCGGTGAGGAGACTGCAGAGTCATCTACTGGCGATTGAATATAGGCTTCGGCCATATCGGGAGTTGGGGAGCGTTCCTGGGTTTGTGCTGGCAATATTAGAACGGATAGAAGAAGACCTAGAATGAATGATATTTTTTTCATTGTTTTCCTTTGGTGTGGTTTAAGCTTATGTTTGAAAGGCCTTAGTTAGCGGAAGATATCGTCAGCTCAAGGGTATCATTAGAACGTATAGGGTATTGTAGACGCTGAAGAAACTTAAATTTAGAGTTAACCTCCATTACGGTGAGGGATCTAACGTTAATATAGGGCTCTGAATCGAAAGGAGAGTAGTTAATGCATCAAAAAAGCATTCAAAGCAAAAATTTGGTGTTGTTTGTCGCGCTTGCCTTTGCGGGTTGCGTTACACCGCCCACTCAACAGAGCCAAAGCCAGTCTCAGAGCCAAAGCCAGTCTCAGAGCCAAAGCCAGTCTCAGAGCCAAAGCCAGTCTCAGAGCCAAAGCCA
>Ga0114999_10004307_pt1 | contig 17320 bp, 9 predicted proteins | sample ArcticOcean_MG_C_3_FD_89820 | JGI IMG/M metagenome (GOLD analysis project Ga0114999, IMG submission 89820) | Marine microbial communities from western Arctic Ocean - ArcticOcean_MG_CB8_126 | ecosystem: Environmental > Aquatic > Marine > Oceanic | place: Arctic Ocean: Canada Basin | collected...
AACCGGCGTAAGCCGTTGTAAATAAATGGTACACCCAGAGGGGGTCGAACCCCCAACCTCCTGATCCGTAGTCAGGTGCTCTATCCAATTGAGCTATGGGTGCATCAATTCAGCAACATGAGAAGATAAGGCACCGTCAGTGGTCGTCAAGATTTCAGGTCTGACGGGTCGTCTGATGGGTCAGGGCGTTTGTGGCGCCAACGCCTCCAGATACTTGGTACCAGACCCCGTATTGAAGAGGACGACCCGATCGTCGTCGGCAACCCAGCCGCTGTCTCGCAGGCGACGCAGGGCTGACAGTGTCGCACCACCTTCCGGTGCGGGGAAGATGCCCGTGAGACGAGCCAATTCGTGTGAATCGGCGATCAGCTCTTCGTCTTCTACGGCCACAGCTGTTCCTTGGCTCTCGCGCAGGGCACGAAGCATCAGGAAATCACCCACAGCCCCCGGCACTCGCAGGCCAGACGCACAGGTTTGCGCGTCTTCCCAGGCGGCGGCCGTCTCATCACCTGCATCAAAAGCACGTACGATGGGGGCGCAGCCACTGGCTTGAACCGATACCATGCGTGGGCGTTGGCCTGGTTCCAGCCAGCCCAGTCTCTCCATTTCCTCGAAGGCTTTCCACATGCCGATCAGGCCCGTACCGCCACCGGTGGGATAGATGACGACATCGGGCAAACGCCAACCGAATTGTTCGGCCATTTCGTATCCCATCGTCTTCTTGCCTTCCACGCGGTAAGGCTCCTTCAGGGTGGAGACATCGAACCATCCCTCTTCCTGTTTGCGCTCGCCAACGATCCGTCCACAATCAGAGATCAGTCCGTCTACCAGCTCCAGATGGCCTCCACAAGAGATGACCTCCAACTGAAAGGCCTGGGGAGTGTCTGCGGGCATGAAGACATAACTCTCCAGCCCGGCGGCGGCGGCGTAGGCGGCAAGGGCGCCGCCCGCATTTCCTGCCGTGGGGATGGCGAGTTTCGTTGCGCCTCGGGCGGCAGCAGCCGTGACGGCTGCCGACAAGCCTCGTGCCTTGAAGGAACCCGTCGGATTCGTCGACTCATCTTTGATCCACAGTTGCTGCAGATCGAGGCTGTTGGCCAGTCGAGGACAGGAGCGCAGAGGGGTAGACCCTTCCTCCAGTGTGATGGTGGCATCCCCGGGTCGCAGGGGCATCACCTCCCGATAGCGCCACATCCCCCCTTCGCGCCGCCGACTCAGGTCATTACGAGTTACCGTCGCTGATGCGGCGGTAAAATCGTAGCGAGCGAAGAGGGGGGCGCCCACGTCAGACAGATTGTGCAAGCCATCACGGTCATAGCGCGTCCCCGTCCGTGTGCATTCCAGATGAGTGAAGAAGGGGCTCGTCAAGGAATAGGTCCTTTGTCGCTGACGCCGTACAGGCGTTGATCGAAGATGTAAGCTTCCACTGTGGGAGGCACCAGATAACGTATGGGTTGATGGTCGCGCAATCGTTGCCGAACGAGGGTGGAGGAGACCTCGAATAGCGGCGTATCGAGTTGCATGATGCGATCGGCGAAGCGCTCGTGGGTGCTGGTACCCACCTGTCGACGTGCGCCAGCCACGACACGGGCGATGGACAGGATGGCTTCAGGATCGTGCCAGGTACTTAGATCACAGATGTTGTCAGTGCCGATAATGAGGTGCAGATCGGCGTCCTCATGCACCGCTGCCAGTTGGCGCAGCGTATCGATCGTGTATGAAGTCCCGCCGCGATCAATCTCTAGCGAAGATGGTTCCAGGCCGGCGAGTCCGGTAATGGCCAGTTCCACCATCACCCGGCGATGCTGGGCGGGGGTCAGATCTGCAGAGCGCTTGTGCGGTGGATCTGCAGCGGGAATGAACAGGACTCGATCCAGATCAAGCTGCTCGCGCACGCTCTGCGCCAACAGCACATGGCCACAGTGAATCGGATCGAAGGTGCCACCCAGGACACCGAGCCGCTCGCCCACGGGTGCCGCTTACGGTGTGTCCAGCTCTGTCAGCCAGAGCTGGACCTGGTCTCGCAACTTGGCATCCTTTGTATTGTCGAGCACCTGCTGCCAATGTTGCCTGGCTGTTTCGACGCTTCCCTCATCGCGTTCCAGCGTTCCCAGCTGGGCGAGTCCGTGCAAATACCACTCGGTATCTGGAAAGCTCAGCAACAACTGGTCGTAGCTCATGCGGGCGGCTTCCAAATGTCCCTGGCGATGATATAACTGGGCGCCGAGGTATTCCTTGTGAGCCAGACGTTCACGGCTGGTTGTGACGCGCTGTTGGGCGATCTCAATCTTGGGGCTCGTCGGGTAGTCCTCGATGAAACGTCGGAAAGCGGTCAGCGCTTCAAAGGTCTCTGCCTGATCCAACTCTGGGTGGCGTCGCTGTTCGAAGAACGCTTCACCGATCTGAAAAGCTGCCTCACTTGCCCACTCGCTGGACGGATACGTGTCGATGAGTCGCTGGTATTCGAAGACGGAATTGATGTAGTCCTCCATACCGAAATACGACTGTGCCAACTGATACTGGCCGTCAGCGACCAATGCTGAGCCCGGAAAGTTGCTCACGAGGCGCTGGAAATTTTCGATGGCTTCGAGATAGCGCTCTTTGCCCAGTGCTTCGGTTCCCTTGTTGTAGAAGTATTGGGGACCGCGCACTTCAGGTACTTCCTTCCCGGCGCACCCTGCAAAAAGAAGACAGAGCATGCTCAGTAGGAAGATGGAACGTGGTTTCGACAAACGGACGTTAGATAGATGCATTCAGCGATTAGAGAAAAAGAGGTAGATGAGACTGCCGAGCACAGTTGTCACGATGATCGGTTCGGCAAAGCGCTCCCAGGAGCGTTTCTCGAGATTTGTGTCGGCAAACTTGTGGCTCGAATGCTGCAGTGCTTCGAGCTGTCGTCCAGGAATCTGGTCGGCGACGACAGCCTTGGCTTCGCCAACACCGACCAGCTCGCCCTGGTTACTAAAATGTAGTCCAATCGTCACATGGCAACGCCGCTCGACGGTAGCGGACAACAGGCGAGCGCGGCCCGTGATGCCAAGATCTACAATTCGATAGGCCAAGCGCGGCGCATCTTCTGCGACGCCTTCGGTTCGCGTCGTGATGGGAAGTCCGGCAGCCAGAAGTTGTTCGACGAGCAATTGCTCGACGAGCCAGTTCGCGTCGTGCTCATCCTGTGACGCCAACAGCAGAGGGGTCTGCCATCCGTCCTGACCACTCGTGATCTGCACGCGGCTGAGCGCAATGCGAACGGCATCATCCGTCGCCTGGGTCAGCAAATCGAGATTGCTGGCCATCAGCGCGGCGGCGGGTGACGACCAGATGACAAGCCACAAGCACCAGCACAGAATCACGATCCGCTGAACGGTGACTCGCTGGCCAATGAGTCGCTGGCCAATGACCTGTTGAGATACAGTTTCCCTCATGGATCCTCAAGATAACGTAGTTCGCGTCCGGCAGCGCTGACGTATTCACTATTTGAATACGTTTTTATCAGACCGCGATAGGCGGTGATTGCCTGTTCTTTCTGACCCAGAGAGAGGTGACAGCGGGCGATCTTCAATTGCGCGTCGTCATCCTTCTCGGTCTTCGCATAGGCAAGGACCAAATTGAACGCGTCGAGGGCCTGACGAAATTTCCCCATTCCATAGTAACATTCACCGATCCAATACTGGGCGTTGTCCGCCTCCTTGCTCTGCTGCGCCTCGGCGACAATGCGGGCAAAGGGCCTAAGGGCCTCGCCATATCTTCGTTCGCCGTAGTGAGCACGTCCCTGTTGGTACAGAGCCGCCGCATCGAGAGCAGGCGTGACATCCGGTCTGGCCTGAACGGGATGGGTTTCAGTGGCCCTGGTCGACCGACTGCTGAGACCGTCCGAGCGTTCCCCCGCAACCAACATCTCTGCCCGCAGACGAACCAACTCGTCTTCGGCACCACGCAACCGGTCCGCCTGCAATTGCAATCGACGGTGCACGGCTGCCATCTGTTTGCGCAGTGTTTCCTGGTCAGCGCGCAGTGCGTCGTCACTTGTATCGAGCCGCTGTGCCAACTCTGCCTGTCGTGCCGAGCACCCTGCGAAACCGGCCACGGTCAGCAGTAGACCGATACCGATCGCTGCTCGACAGACAAACGTTGCAGTAGAAAGAGACCGATGCAGTTGTTTCATTCGAGCGATGGGCGAAGAGTTTGGCAAACCAAGAAGATGCACAGGTTGTGACGTCGCGGCAAAGGGGTCCTGTCTGCCACTCTATTTGCTATCTGCGCGGAAGACAAGATCCTCCGGAGGGTTGGACGCATAGTCTTCACAGCGGTCGGCATACAGCGCGCAGGGGCCGTCGTCGGGCATCACTTCCAAGGCTTCTTCAAAGCGGGCCTTGGCCTCGGCAAACTCGAATTTGTCGTATAGTTCGAGGCCCTGCTGATACAGACCCAGCATATTGGTCTGACTCTGTGTGATCTCGCCTTTGCGCTCGAGAATCTCGTAGGCCGTCGCAGGTTCTTCTTTGCCCATGACCTGGATGAAATCCAGGCGCCGCCCCTCGACCTGGTCGCTGACCTGCTCATAGATCGCTTCGTTCACCATGATGCCCGTTCCGTAGATCTTCTGCCCAGACTCAAAACGAGCTGCGAGATTCACCGTATCTCCCATCATGGTGTAGTCGGTGCGGGTTCGTGATCCCATGTTGCCGACGACCATTGGCCCGGCTGTGAGTCCAATACGGACATGACAGAAGGAGCGTCCCTGCTGGTCCCAGCGATCGCGCAAGGCCATCAAAGCGGGTGGCAGTGCTTTTTCGCCGTGCCAGCGCTCGCGCAACTGGATCATGGCCCGCTGCTGGTCAATACAAGACATACAGCCGCGCACGGCGTGATCATCGTAGTAGAGCGGCGCCCCGAAGAAGGCGACAATCGCATCACCCTCAAATTTGTCGATCGTACCACCCGCTGCTTCGATGATATCGCACATATCTGATAGATATTCGTTGATGAAACTCACCAACTCCGCAGGGGTCAGACACTCAGAGATCGTGGAGAAAGCGGCGATGTCGGAGAAAAAGGCGGTCATGATACGTTCTTCACCACCCAACTGGCCGATCATGTCTGGATTCGTCATGATCTGATCAACCACGGCAGGGGACAAGTAGTGGCCGAAGGCGCCCTGAACGAACTCCTTCTCCTTCTCCTTGATGATGTAGCCGTAGATAGTCAGCGCCAGGTAGCCGATGACGACCGTCATGAGCGGCGCGACAAATTCGAGCCACAGGCCGGCGTGGGTAAAGCCGAAGAAGGCGATGGCACTGTAGATGACGACGATTCCCATGACCATTCCGGCGCCGGCGAGTACGCGCAGTCGTGGGACGACCAATGACAGCAAAAGGCCGAGGGTGATCATCAGCACCGCATCGGTCCAGGCAGGCATCCGCTCGATGAAGATTCCCTCGAGAATCGTATTCATGACATTCGGATAGATGCCGACCATGGGGTAGCTGCCCTGGACGGGCGTGACATTGAGATCTGTCGTGCCCGGTGCGGTCAACCCATAGAACAGGATCTTGCCTTCCACGTCCTCGGGGCTGACAAAGGCCGACACACCATTGCGTGGCTGATACTTCTGGTATGGATAGAAGTACAGAGGCCGAGCAGCGTCGGGCAGGACTCCATCCACGAGCATGGATCGAACGTAGTATTCACTTTGGCTGACCTCACCCTCCTCTTCCTCGGCCAATGCGGACAGCAAGTCCTGTGATGTCAAGGTTGGGTCCTGCGCAAGCAGATCGGCGACGATATTTGTGCGTCGCACCTTGTCGAAGATCAGAGACAGTGTTTCCGTGGGCTCAGAGATGCCCTTTTTCTTCCAGAAATCTGCTGCCGTTAGTCCCTCCGTCGACTCAATGGCACTCTCCATCTCCGTCGACGCCAGGTAAGCACGCAGTACGGTGAGCAGAAGATCCCGGTCGGTGTAACCGGCCCCCGTGAGGTTGCCGAGTAGCTTGCGGGGATTGCGCAGAGACGCATCCGCATCGACACGTGATTTCATGTCATCGAGAAGTGCTTGGCGATCCTGGCGCCATGCTGCTTCTCTGAGCGTGTAGTGCGGGTAGTGGGTGAATGTATTCTCCCAGCGCCCGGCCCAATTGACATTCATGTTGCCATATCGGTCGATGGGGATCTTTACATCTTCGACACCACCATCCAGCAACTGCGCATTCGGCAGCAGGATATGATTGCCCGGATCGATGATGACCTGCTGCATGGGCACCTGCAGCACATCCGCCGTCATCTTCAGCGCCAGAGAGGGGAACAGCACATCCTCGTAGCGATACACGAGAGGGAAGCGGCGTCTTGCTCCATCCACGTCCGGTACAGTTTGGGCGTAGGCGAACCCACGTGAGGCCTCACGTAGAGAGCGGAGGGGAGGGTCGAAATCGTAGCCCCGCCAAATCGTATTGGTCGCTCCGTCGGCCAGCACCGGTGACTGCTCGCCGATGGTGGCAAGAGCCTTCTGCTTGTCGGGGCTGAGTGGAACCAGGTGCTGCTGGATCTCCTGGATACTGAGTTCGTCATGGGGAACGACGATTGTCTGTCCCAAATAGACATTGCCTGCATCGACGATGGTCTGACGAAAGAGCTCATCGTGATCGGACTTGGCCAGTAGATCCGAGATCGTCGCCTCATCGATCCGATCAAGTGCGCGGATCTGCTTGGCAGAGACCAAATTTGTCGAGGGTTCGACAAAAAACACATCGAAGCCGACGAGTCGGGCTCCATAGTCATGCAATACACGCACGACGTCTGTGTATTTGTTCCGTGTCCAGTCCTGATAGCGACCTTCCGCCTCAATGCTCTCCAGATCGATATCGATCGTGCCCAGATGCCGGTTCATCGTTGGCGGTCCGAAGACCGAGTTGCGCACATTAAAACGCGAGTCGTAGGTGACCAGTTCAGCGCGCTCGTAGATCTCTGTCAGAGAGAACAGGAAGACGAGGAGTCCCACAAGAGGGCCTAGGACAAGCTCAATGCGATGTTCGCTTGTGTTGGTATCCGCCATGGTGATCGGGGTCCTGGGGCCCTGGAACAATCGGAGGGTGGTTGGGTCTGGCAGAATATAGAAAAAGGAGGAGCGGCGTGGGCCACTCCTCCTTCATTTCGTGTACTCCAGCGAACTGTCGCTGGGCCAACTCAAATATCCGCCCTAGGCGGATGGCTACTGCGTCGTCAGACGATCCAGTTCTGTTCTCGCCTTCTTCGCCCACGTTGTATTGGCATGATTCTGCGTGACCTGGCCGTAGAAGCTTTTCGCGTCAGCGATACGACCTAGTTTTTCATAACACTGGGCAATGAAAAACTTCTGCATCGGCGCATTCTCGCCCTTGGGGGCCGCAGTCAGTGCCTTGCGCAAGGTATCGATCGCCTTGCTTAGCTTGTCCTGGCTCGGGTAGCGCTTGGCGCCCTTGTAGTAGAGTCGATCAAGGATGGAATCCTCAGCCTCGGCGCCACGCACACCGGCGACGGTGACCGTCTCCTGCAGCTTGTGCTCCTCTTCCTTGACCATGTCGTCGACTTGGGTCCAGATCGTATTCAGCCACTCGTCGTCGACATCCTCGTCTGCTCCAGCGTCTTGTGCCGAGGTCGCCGCAGCTGCTTCCTCTTGTTGGGCCAGGGCGGGCATTGTCAAAAAAGCTGCCATCAGAACCATGGCAAGAATTCTCAAGGTCGTGTTCATGGTGCTTCCTCCTGCTCCAAGGGCGTGCCCTGTGGAGTCGTGGTCAATTGACCGGTCGGTTTTTTTAAGCTGCCAACGACACTTCTAAGTATTGCGATCTATACACTATCTGGAAGATCGGCATCCAGAGACCGAATAAGTATGACGTAGATCACGTCTACGGGACCGTTTATGGCCCCAGGTCGAGATAACCCTCATAAGTGGGTTCCATGTCGACTACCTGCTGATAGAGGACGGCCGCCTCATGGCGACGACCCTGAAGATGTCGAACGATGGCCATATTCATACGATAGCCGGCCCGATCAGGATCAAACGACTCGGCGTGCTCAAACATGGCAAAGGCCTCATCGTGGCGCGCCAGGCGGGTCAACACGACACCGCGAGCGTTGAAGATGTCGGCGTCGACTGAGCCGGCCTTGATGGCTCGGTTCAAACGTTCCAGTGCCTTGGCCCACAGCGCCTGCTGCATATAGCCAGTGGCAATCCGGTAGCTCTCTTGTGTCGTCTCCGTTGCGGCAAGGAAATCGTAGAGTCCTTCGTAGGTCTCGTCTTCAGCCACAACCTGGCGATAGATCACGTCTGCTGTCTGGAAGTCTCCAAGCAGGTGATGTGCGAGAGCGACATTGATGCGGAAGCCAGCGCGATCCGGCTCGAACTCTGATGCACGCTCAAAGGCACTCAAGGCCTCGGCCGCTTGCCCCTGTCGAGCGTGAACGACGCCGGCGGCATTGAGTGCATCCGCATACTGCGGATCCGCACCGATGGCCAACTCGAACTGCTCTGCCGCCTGCTCAAGTCGCAGTTGCCTCAGGTAGCTGGCACCAATCTCATAGTATTCAGCCGCGTCACCTACACCAGAGAGGAAGTCGAACAATTCGCCATATGTACCGTCCAGAGCAACGACTTCTTCGAAAAAGATGTCCGCCTGCTCGCGCTCACCCATCAGGTAGTAGGTGAGGGCGATATTCATCCGCACACCATTGTCTTCCGTATGGGTGAGCGACTCGCGATAGTGATCCATGGCGCTCTCGTAGTCGCCACGTCGCGTGTTGATGACCCCCAGCGCATTGAGTGCGTCCGCCTGCTCAGGTTCCATCCCGAGGGAACGCTCAAACATCGCCGTCGCCTTGTCGAGATGATTGGCGCGCAGATAGGCGACACCTGCGTCATAGGCGCCCTGTGGCGTATCGAGAGATGTCACCGAACCGAGGGCAATTTCGTCTGTGCGTCGATCGAAGAAGTCCAGATCGCGCATCATCAGACTGTCCATGACCGCGACACCAGGCAACTCGACGTCCACAGCAGGCAGCACGGCTGACTTGTATATCTGCATCCACTTCTGCACGTAGACCTGGTTGATCATGCCCCGTGGCTCGAGGCGTTTGTATTCGCCCACGCCCGTGCGCCATGCGTCACTGAAGGAGAAGCCCACCATCGTCGTTTCTACCGGAATCCAGATACGACCTTCCCATTCGACATACTCCGCCGAACTGGTGAAATGGTCTTCTGCCGCATCCGGGTGAATGCCGGTATCAAACATCAGGTAGATATGGCCCCTGCCGGGCTCATTGGCCTCGAGAAAGGCCGTATCGATGGACAGATTCTCTAAAAGCGATGCGTAGAGGACGGTCAGATCGTCACAATCGCCGATCTTGGTGTCGACACCCTCGGGTTTGGCCAGCATCTCGCTGGGATACTGTACTGTGTCAAAGATCGTGCGGTCGTCGGAAATGCTGGCAAAGGGTGTTTTCTGATCCGCCTGATAGGTGAATCGGTACACGCCGAGGGCATCGTAGAGGATGGCCGCCTTGCCCATATTCGAATGATTGAAGCGGCCAGAGAGAATGTCATCGTATCTGGCGACCAAACCACGAGAGAATCCGGCCACGGCCAGATCTGCGGGTGTGACGAAGGCCGCAGCCATGCCTGGCACATTCCAGCTGAGCTTGCCCTTGCCAGCTACGTAGACGCGCTCAAGCTGCTTTTCGAGTCGTTGCTCACGTCGATTTCGCTGGTAGGTTACCGAGACGATGGGCGTGACGAAGTTGTCGTAGTAGGCGTCTGGCTCGTTGAACAGATCCGGATCGAAGGTCACAGAGAACGCATACTTCTCCGTGCTCTGCGGTGGCAGAGTGAGGCGCTCTGTATGCTCGATACTCATCGTCCGTGGTAGCATAAGACCGACGGTGACCTCAATCGGCCGCGGCGATGAATTGGAGAGGACGACATCGAAGAAGTCCGCTTCCTGGTAGTGCGGATAGAGCGAGCGGAAGATCGGATTGGGACGTACTGTCGCGTCCTTGATCTCGACGACCTTCGAATTGTAGGCCAGCGACAGGGACGTATAGTGGGTAGCATCGAGAATCGGATGCTGCTCGTAAGCATAGTCCAGGGTCGCAAAGCGGTACTTCACGCCAAAACCAACGGAGGGAGTTGTCGCGTCGCCGCGACTCTCCGGTGTGTCGAGTTGCGTGCGTACGCCGGCCCGCAACGCCAACTGCCCGTGGATCCAGTATTCAGCGCCAAATCGCAAGTGGTCGTCCACATCGGCAGCGATGGTGAGTCCCTCGATCGGCTTGTGGGCGAGTCCGACACGCCAGCGGGAGTCGAAGATCTGCTCGCTGATCCCACCATCGTGCTCGACGGACGTGCCGCCGATATCCTGCACGGCAATGCCCAGACGAACGCCATGTGGGAGTGGCGCCAGCAAGCCTACGTCAAAGCCAAGACCCGAGGCAGACATGACGGACCGACCATCGAGGTCGGCATCCTGGGTGACATACTTCAGCGTGCCACCGATGGCTGTGTTGCCGATGTATGGCTTCAGGGCAGCGATGTTGTTGCGATAGCCGTAGGCGAGGCTCATCAAATTGTGTCCGGAATTCAGGCCCAGACTACCACTTGCATCATCGAAACCCCGATAGAACCAGTCCAACCCGACTGCATGCGCATCGGTAATTGGCAGAACGTAGCCCAAATATGATTCGTTCAGTCCCAGACCATAACGATCGGTATAGCCACCGAGGACCTCCTGACGCTGCAACGTGGCAATCGCCGCTGGATTCCAGCGAATCGTACTCGCATCAGAGCCGACCGCCGAAAAGGCGCCACCCATGCCAAGTGCTCGCACGCCCACATCTGTCTGTCGGGTGGCGGCACCCGAAGCTGGCTGCGCACCCAAACAGGTGCACATCGTCAACGCCCAGGCGGCACCCTTCAAGGATCGTATTGTGTCGAAGCTACGGGTCATTCGTCGAAGACTTCCTCATCGATGATCACGATCTCGCCACCAACGAACACGCCTGTCGTGATTGGCACATCGTTCCCCGGAAACCGCACTTGCACATTGTAGGGCCCCGCTGGGGCGCCGAAGATGATCTCAGCAGCTGCTCCGGTGACACCTTCGCTCTCGACGGTGCGTACACGAGCTGTCCGAGGCAGAATCTGCTGATAAGCAACTGTGTCATTGCTGGCCGCATCGATCAAGCGAACCTGCGCACCAATGGCGGCCAGATTGGTGCCATTGGCAGTCGGGCCCTTACCCCGTACGAGCACACGCAGGAACGTGTCGGCACTGCGATCGTTGCGGAACAGTCGATTGCCCGGTCCCCAGGGCCCAAAGCCGTTGGTCGCATAGAGGTCGGGTGTGCCGTTGTTGTCGAAGTCGGCCCAGCCGGCCGACAACTGCGCTGTGACGGACGTCGGCAGACCCGCAGAAGAGGTCGAATCTGCAAAGACACCAGTCGCATTGCCCGCAAACAGCAGGTCAGGTTGGAACTGCTCATCGCCACCGCTGGCCAGATATAGGTCGAGGTAGCCATCGCCATTGTAGTCTGCCCACGCAGCTGCGGTCGTGAGCCATCCGGAACCACTCTGTCTGACACCGGCTGCGGCGGCAATGTTGACGAATTTAGTGCCGCCATCGTTCCGATAGAGGGCATTGGCACCCACATTGGCGACGAATACGTCGAGATCGCCGTCGTTGTCGTAGTCGGCCCAGGCGCCCGCTTGGCCGATCTGCGTGTTGTCGACACTGAGGGCACAGCCGATTTCAGTGAAGGGGCCCGAGTCTGACAGATCGTTCCGATACATCGCGTTCTCCTGATCGCGATTTACGACATACAGATCGAGATCGCCGTCATTGTCGATATCGACCCAGTCAAACCCGGCCGTGTCACGCCGATCACCTGCGCCGAGGTCGTCCACTCGATCAAAGGTGCCATCACCCCGACTCATGTACAGTTCGTTGTCGTGGTAGAACTTGCCGATGTAGAGGTCGAGCCAGCCATCGTTGTCGGCATCGCCAAAGGCCGCGGAGGTCTCACTGCCGGCTTTGATGAGATTCACCAACTGCTGACTTCGTCCCACCTCGATGAAGGAACTGCCACTTGATTGGCTCTGGTAGAGGTAGTCCTGGTCAAAGAAATCCACCACATAAAGATCAAGGTCGCCGTCGTTGTCGTAGTCGGCCCAGGTCGCTGAGATACTGTTTTTGTCATTGTCGACACCGAGACTCGCGGCCACGTCAGCAAAGGTTGAATTGCCCGCATTGTTCAGCAATTTGTTCGCCGGCACCGACACGGCGGTCGCCCAATTGGCGACGTAGAGGTCCAGGTCGCCGTCCGCGTCGTAATCTCCCCACGAGAAGCCAGGGCTATAGAACCCCGTATTGGCGCTACCACTCGCATTGGACACGTCTGTGAAGGCCTGAGCCTGTGGTGAGGTTGTCATGAGTAAGCTGCCCGCTGCCACCCAAGCACAGATCTGGCGCACGGATGGGCGGGCAGGTGCATGGCGAGTGTTTCTAACGAACAACGGCGACCACCTTTTCCGCTTGTGTGTCACCGGCAGTGACGACGACGACGTATAATCCACTGGCCACGATGTCTGCATCATCATCGCGTCCGTCCCAGACGAGGGTATTGCGTCCCGGTGCCATGGCTCGGTCACGCGCCAACACTCGTTCGACGCGGCCGCTGACATTGAACACCCGCACCGTTACGTCTGCCGGGTTGCTCAGGGCAAAGCTGATATCGGTCCGATCGCGAAGTTGGCCGCCAGCTGGCGCAAAGGCTCGTGGCTGGCAATCCACCTCTGCTACTGCGGCGACACCCAGGTCAGCCGCTGAATCTTCAAAGATGCCAAAGGTCCCCAAGGAGGTGATCGTCGTCGTGACCCTTGCGGCCTGCTGATCGACTGTGCCTCCTACACGCAACCAGGCGCCATCACTGCCAAGGGCAAATACACCCAGTGCCGCTGCATCGGCGCCGGCAAGATCGGACACATCGTAGCCGATGGTCAGGGTTGCGGGTTTGCGCAGCGCGGCGCCTGTGGCGTCAAGACGAAAAGCAGGGCCTACCGGTGTCTGCAGTGTGGCCACCGGTCGACCTGCTGCTGCGTCGTCGCGAATTCGTGAGATGGCGATTTCGCCATCGCTGCCTGACAGGGCATTGGGCGGCAGATAGAGTCGAACACTGCCATCGGCATTCTGGATTGTGCCACCATCGCTGATGCTGGCCAAACGGGAGGCCGTAGAAAAGCGCCACGAGAAGCCACCCTCGGCCAAGGGCCCAAGTGTGCGGCGTTCGACGATGACTTCGTATTCGGTGAAGGGGGCAAATCCACCCTCGGGCAAAAAATTGACCGTTGTTCGACTGGAGTCGGTGCCAAAGCCCGTAATCTGAGTCACGGCAAATGTCGTGTCTTCCAAGCCCAGCGCACGTGCACGCAGCGCGAATCCATTCGGACTCTGATTCGCGATCGGACTGGAGAAGGAAACGCTGATCAATGCCTGATCGGTGCCAACGCCTTCATCACCAGCCGCCGGCTCTGTAGACGAGACGCTGGGGACTTCTGTGCGGAACCGGGCGACATGATCGGGAATGTCGGATTGTGGGCCGCCGACTCGACCATTGATTGCCACGCTGTATTCAGAACCGGAGACGAAGTCTACCGCTGGAAGAGAAACCGTGAAGGTCTCTTCGTCGTACAAAAACTCCCCGGCAGGCAGAGCAACCGGCTGCCCGCTGCGGGTGAGACGGAAATTCTGCGGCCTAATCCGGTCCTCATCGACGGGACTTGAGAAGGTGACGCGAACGCGACGTGCGCCTGAGGTGATCGCTGCCGCGTCGGCCGGCGCCGTGGAAACAACCTCGGGAACCTCTGTGACGAAGCTCCACACGACTTGTCCTGCTGCCTGCGGTCCGAGCAACTCTCCTTCGACGACGACGCGGTAGGTTGATCCGCTACGGAAACCATTCGCTGGTGCTGTCGTTATGGTATGTAGGGCGGCGTCATAGACGGGAGGCAGGATGGCGACGGGTTGTCCCTCGCGGAACAGCTGAATCGCATCGGCATTGGCCGCCAGCACGACGGCGTCGATGCCGGCATCAAACTCCACCTGCACGACCGACGTGGTCACGGGTACGCCGATTTCGTCCGCCGTCGGCAGCAATTGCGTCACCGACGCCAGGCGCGTTGCGAATTGCCAGGTGTAGTCTCCCGCACCCGTGAGGCGCAGGGGACCACCCAGCAGTCCGGAGAGAATGACTTGATAACTGGAGCCGGGACGTAGGCCCTCCTCTGGTTCAAACAAAAGGCTTTGGCTTGCAGGGTCGAAGACCCCTGCCTGTCGGAGGGGAAGGTCGATGCCTTCGCGCAACACGCGCACGGCATCGCTACGCAGCAGACCGTCAGGCAGGACGGCGGCATCAAAGGTCGCCGAAAGCTGGGAGGCAGCCGCATCGACACTGTCGGCGCTGGCAGCCGGCGCTGTCGCGATCAGCGACGGAATCTGCGTGCGAAAACTCCAGGTCGTTGATTGACCTGCGACATTACCCACGACATCTGCAATAGCGGCACTCGCCTCCACGGAATATTCACTGCCTGGCAGAAGACCCGTTTCAGGAACGAGAGTGACCAAAATGGCCTCGTCGCTCTCAGCGTAGGTCGTCGTCGTGGCGATATTGAGCACGCCCAGACGCATGGTAAAGTTCGCGGCGGTGGCCGTTGCCGGATCGAGGGGCTCAGAGAACCCGACGATCACGGAGGCAATATCGGAAGGTGGCACAGTCGCGGCACCATCTGCCGGGATGCTGCCCACGACAAATGGCCGCGCTGCGTCAATCAAGAAGGCATCGGTTGAGTCGACGGGGACCAGAACATTGCCCTTCACATCCTTCAGCCCCGTGACAGAGATCGTTGCGGTGCCCGAAGGTGTGCCGTCAACAATCGTCAATTCACCAGACCACGTGCTGCCTGTAAACTGAAGGGGTGTCACAGCCAGTGTCTGGCCGGCGGCGGTCGCGGTCACGGTCGGCGTCACCGCATCATCGATGCCCGCGTGAGCATCTGCGAATCCTATATTCAGCGTCATCGTCTGCCCGAGACCGAACTCGGTCCGATTCAGCGTCATCGAACTCAACTCTGGCGCCTGGGTGTCGATGATGAAGTTTGACGTCGACGACCAAGCAGAGGCAACCCGGCCGGCATCGACGGTCTGCACGGACCAGAAATACGTGTCACTCGGCAGTCCTTCGATGTCGCTGAACAGATTGTGTCCCGCATTGCCACGGTGCAGCGGACGCCGTCCACTGACCACGTCATTCCCCTTTGGCTCGGTGCCCACACGCAGGTTGTACGTCAGGGACGCGATGGGTGGATTGCCATCATCGCTTCCAGGCTGCCAGCTGAGTCTCACCTTCGCCGCATCGTCGGCAGCGGTAAGGCTGCTGGCTGCGTTTGGTGCGAAGTTCGCATTGAACTGTTGCGCCGTCAGATTGTCATTGACGGCAGATCTTGGAGAAAAGTTAGCTGCCCGCCCCGAACTGATCAGATCGAGATCGCCGTCTCCATCCGGGTCTGCGACACTGACGGCTGAGAAGGCGACGCCCACGAGATTGGATAACGACAGCAATTCGAAGGCCGAATTGGGGGCTGCCTGGCCGATCGTATTCTCCCAGATCTGCAGGATGGCCGTCGCCAGATTGTTGCCACTGATGATGAGATCGAGATCCTGGTCGTTGTCATAGTCGGCCCAGGCAAGGTCACCGGCGAGCAGTCCCGGCAGAGTAACCTCTGAACGCTCCGACAACTGACCCCCATCATTGTTCAGCAAGGCTGTGTAGAGCGCGCCCGATGCAGCCAATCCTGAGAGGGCCACATCTATGTCACCGTCCTGATCGGCGTCACCCAGGGCAAGGGAACTGGAGTGCAGGGCTTCGATCTGGGCGCCCGTATCGCTGAAGTCGGCTGGGTGGTCGTTCTGATAGACGAGGGTTGCGGGCTCTTCGTCTGAGTCCGCGCCCGTCATCACCAGATCCAGATCGCCGTCGCCGTCGAGATCGGCCAACTCCAGATCACCATTGTTCAGGCCACGTAGACCGTCGAAGCCCTGTGTGTAGGCGCCGTCCCCATCATTGAGCCAGACGGTCGAGAGGGACACGCTGCGCCCTGCTTCAATCCCGTTGCTCTGACCGGCGTAGACGAGGTCAATGTCGCCGTCGAGGTCGATGTCACCGAAATCCGCCGCAGCAAAGTCGAGGGCGGGGCTGAAGCTGACAGACTTGTCGAAGACGGCCCCGAGGCCAGAGCCACTGACCCGATACAAGACATCCGCGCGATTGTCATCAGAGATCTGACCACCACTGAATAGATCGAGGTCACCGTCGCCATCTACGTCTGCCCAGGCGATGTCGCCCTTCGTCAGACCCAGCAGGCCTGCCTCCGTATGCAGGCTGAGTGCACCGTCTTGATTGGCATAGACGAGTGTGCGAGCTTCGCCTGATCGATTTGTTCCCATCAGGGCCAGATCGTCATCGCCGTCCTCATCGAAGTCACCCCAAGCCATAGACGAATTGCTCAAGGAGCGTAGGCGCTGATCAGATGAGACGAATTGCTCGACCGTGAACCGTCCTTCGCCACTGAAATCGGAGCGAGCAAGACCGCCGTCGACGGTCTGCACGGACCAGAAGTAGGTATCCGGTGGCAGGAATCGCTCCAGGACATAATCGCTCTTTAGTCCTGCATTTCCCGGCCCGAAGGCAACTTCTCCCGACAACACATCTTGTCCGCCAGGCTCGGCGCCGATCCTGACATTGTAACTCAAATTTGAGGACTCGACGTCACTACCGGTGGACCAACTGAAGAGCACACGCTGACTCGTCGCCGTTACCTCATTGAGCGAGGCGGGAGGCTCCGGCGTGCGATTCGCGACGCTGACGCGACTGTTATAGAGCACGCTGCGACGCTGCCCATCTTCGTCGACACCCGCAATCAGCAGATCTGCCCGTCCATCGCCGTCATAGTCTGCCCAGACCGTTGGGCCGCCACTGAGGCCTTCGATCTCTTCTTCGAGCGAAACGCCACTGAGAGAACCATTGCGATTCTCCAATACGAGGGCGCGATGGTCGGAAAGGATCGTCCGCCCGGCGATGGCCAGGTCTGCGTCCCCGTCATTGTCGTAGTCAATCCAATGCGCACCGCCATCGACGCGCTGGAAGATGTTCAGAGAAAAATCGCCGTCCTCACTTAGTGTTCCTGCGGGACGATTGCGGAAGATCTTCAACACCGCATAAAGAGAGGCATCGCGACCGGACA
>Ga0114999_10004310_pt1 | contig 17315 bp, 24 predicted proteins | sample ArcticOcean_MG_C_3_FD_89820 | JGI IMG/M metagenome (GOLD analysis project Ga0114999, IMG submission 89820) | Marine microbial communities from western Arctic Ocean - ArcticOcean_MG_CB8_126 | ecosystem: Environmental > Aquatic > Marine > Oceanic | place: Arctic Ocean: Canada Basin | collected...
ACTATTGCTGTAGGCTTGGCTTGCCAGTATCTAGTGGAGAACAAGGTGTCTAAAATTATAGTCACTAGACCAGTAGTGGAATCTGGCAAAGGGTTGGGATTTCTACCCGGAACTTTTCAGGATAAGATACATCCCTATTTGGTTCCGATCTTTGAGGAGATGAATTTGTACTTGTCAAAGGACGCTGTTGAAAAACTTTTAAAGGAGAACCTAATAGAAATCTGTCCCTTGGAATACATGAGGGGGAGAAACTTTCATAACTCATTTATAATATTGGACGAAGCGCAGAACGCTACGTACCAGCAAATAAAAATGTTAATCACAAGGATGGGTTCTAGGTCTAAATGCGTGATTAACGGAGACATAGAACAGACCGATCTACCACACAGCATCAGTGGAGCCTTGGAGGAGTGTGTAGACAGGCTTGACAACCTTAAAGGCGTTAGTATTGTCGAGTTAGAACGGTGTGATATAATCAGAAACAAAATCATATCAAGCATCTTAGAAAGGCTGGAAGATGACTAAATTGATAGCAGAAAGAGGTCACAAGTTTTTCTTCGCGGCTATGTGGGTAGCCATCGGACTGATTTCTGCAATCGATTTATACTGGGCTGTGAAAAATCAAGATACAATGATTTTTAACGAGGAGAATCCTATAGGGCGGTACTTAATCAGGCTGGATGACGGAAGTGTCGCGTTATTTATGGGCGTAAAAATGGCTGGAACAATTTTGGCCCTTGGGTTTCTAATATTCTTGTATCACTATAAAAGTTTTTTTGCTTGGGTTTCTATAGTGATATTGACGATGCTACAATTTTACCTGTTATATTATTTGGAACAATAAGATGCCAGAATATGAATATAGATGTTCAGCTTGTAGATACGAATTTTCTGAAAGTCAGGAGATGAAAAAATACAAGGCCAAAAAAAAATGCCCGTCCTGCAAGAAGCATAAACTAGAGCGGGTTTTAGGCTGTTTTACAGCTTTTGCAAGAGCGGAACCTACAACCCTTGGACAATTAGCAGAAAGAAACACTGCTAAATTTGGTAGATATGAATTGGATAAGAAACAACTGCAACAAAACAAGGGCAAAAATGTTGACAAAAAGGACCAGCCTTGGTATCATAAGGGTGGAGGCGCGTCTCAAAACGAAGTTTTCAAGATGACTCCTGAACAGAAAAAGAAATACATTCAGGAAGGGAAAAAATGAGCAGTGAAGAACCTACTCCTATTCATGGCATAGTTGATCTGGGACATACTTTTATAAAATGCCCTGACTGTGACACTGAACATGTTGACATATGGAAAACTAAAGAATCAAGCAGGGTGACTATCGTTAAAGTAATCTGCGAAAACGAGGGGTGTGGGGGCGAGAGCTTCAATAAAGAAATTACTGGCGAGTTTTACATCGGTGGAACAGAACATAGCAGATTTGTCAGAATAGATCAAGACCAAGAAGATTATGTAGAGATACACTCTAAATCCATAGAGAATTAACATGATAGATAAACACGAAGATTTTGGAGAGGTTGCGAAAGTAATAAACCATAGGTACATTTTAGGCAACGGTAAAGAGACAACGGAAGAAACTCACCGGGTTTGTGCGAAGATGCACGTCATTACCCAGAACGAAAAACAGACCAGCTTTTGCTACGTTAAATTTTTTAGGGGTAAAATGTTTGACCCGCAGGGGATCGACGCGACAAAAGTAAGGCTTGCCGAATTTAGAAAGGTCAGCGAGACCATATTCGATCTCTATTTCAATTACCTAAAGACAAAGAATGGTGAGTCCCTCATTAGAGCAGAAAGAGAGTATATTCATGTCTAAAAAAAGCGGCCCGTTAAACAGAGTTGAAAAATTTTACATCGATAATCATTCTGATAAAGATGTTAAAGATATTGCCGAAGAGTTAAATAGAAACCAAAAGATCATATCAAAATATCTAAATTCTAAACCTAAGACAGAACACACTTCTAAGGCTCAGGACGAACAGAAAGAAACCCTGATTGCTGGAGAATTATTCGGCCATAAAAAAGGTAGAGGGGTTACTGTTATGACACCGGCTGCTTCTGAAAGAGCCGATGCGTCTAAGGCCAACCCTCCTAAAAGAGCGAGCAATTCAACTTTTATACATAGGATCAAAGACTAGATGTCGATAAGCACTTCTATTGACGGATACATCAATCAGTATGCCGACAGTAACCCCATTTGGATCGTTACGTTGTCCGATGGAACAACCGTCTATCAGGACGACGACAGGCCTGACACAGAGCCGCACAGCGCATGGGAAAGGCTAGGCATACACTGTAAAAAGAACAGCCTCCATATCGCCGGAATGAAAATTAAAAATCGGTCCCATGTTGAGGTTGTCGGAGAAGGAGGCGACGGCTATTATTTCTGTAAATGCGCCGGAAAATTTATGTTCGGAGACAGAACCAATCACGCTTTCATAGTAGGAGTGTTGGAGAACAATGAGTTACGGGTCAGGCATTGGAGCTTACCCGAAATCGTACCAGATCAATTTGAAATCAGAGACCCCACCAAAGCAGGAATTTGCTTAATTGCCAAGAACAAATCATATGAAGAAGTATAAGCATATTACGACTGGACAAGAATGTGATGCCGCTCAATACATAGCGGAAATGGTTTTACTGAGAGAAGCAGAAAAGGCGAATGAGGGTACTCCAGCTTTCAAACTTTGGAATACCACAAAATGGAAGACCAAATTCAGAAGTCAAGTGACAAGGGCGTACCAACTTCTTAAGAAGTATGATGAAACCGCTATCATAAATGCTCTCAAGTCCCAAAAGGGTAGATGGATGTATTCACTACGTCTAAAAGCGTTGGAGAATATCATCAAATATGAGCAGACAAAGGTAGACAAAGAAAAAGATCGTAAAGTCGTACCTAAAAAGTACGTAACAGAAGAAGCTGCTCCTCCACGAAAACCGTTTGGCAAGAAAAGTACGATTCAGAAATTGAGGGATTTAGATGGCTAAGGCTATAGCTACAGCGTTGGATGACGACGTAACAAAAGATATCATCAAAAAATATGGACACGTAGTACGAAGTGGATTAGAGGTTTTTGAAGAAAGATCCAATCTGCAAATCATTCCTGTTAGTCCTTCTCTAGACTTGGCTCTAGGTGGTGGTATCCAAGAAGGAGGCTGGGTCACTTTTACTGGTGATCCTAAAAGCGGAAAAACTACAACAGCCCTTCAGTTCGCGGCTACTTGTCAGGAAGAAAAATACGGCTCTAAGCCAGTAATATATCTTGATGCAGAAGGCAGGTTAAAATCAATAAACCTTACGGGTATTCAAGGGCTAGACATTGAAAAAATGAAGATTGTTGGCACCGTGGATGAACCCATGAGTGCAGAACAATTCCTTAATATTGCCGAATTTTACATCAAAAATACCCCCGGCTGCGTGTTGATAGTAGACTCTATTTCATCACTTATCCCAGAAAAGGAATTGATTGATGATGTCAACGCTCAGTACCGTCCATCTCTACCCAAGCTGCTAAAGAACTGGTGCAAAAAATTAGGCGGTATTGTACCAAGACAAAAAGCTATCGTAATTATGATTACGCATTTAATTGCAAACACTTCTGGCTTTGGCAGGAGTAAAGTACCTGATGGTGGTCGTGGGATTCAATATCAAACAGACAACATATTAGAAATAAAATATATAAAGCCGTGGGTATCTGGGGGTAAGCAAATTGGACAAATGATTCATTGGCAAGTTAAGACTTCTGCCGCAGGAGGCTTTCCCGGCAGCGAGGCTCAAGGATGGCTTAAATACGGTATAGGAATTGACAAAACTCAAGAGTTGTTTATAATGGCAGTAGATTTAGATCTAATAGCTAAGGCTGGAGCTTGGTATACTTGCAATTATCTTCTTGAAGATAGCGACAGGGTTAAAGATCTACTTATAGCTAACGATATAGATACAGAAGATGAAAAGGCGGTAAAGTCATTTTTTCAATTTCAAGGACAAGATAAGGTTGCTGCTTTTTTAAGCAGTAATCCTGTCACCTTAGAAATACTCGAAGAAGAAATAAAGAGCATGCTGTGAAAATTACAGGGTTTGATGGCCGGGAAAGAGAATGGAACCTCGGAAGAAAATCCGCTCGGCATAACACGAGAAAATGCTCCAGCCTTCATAAAAGAACAAGAGTCATCTTGCGTGAACTCTTTCCTCGCACTATAATTTTAGAGGAGGTCCATCTTCCCGGTAGCGCTACGGTGACGCGGTCTTCAACGCTGTTTGCAGATTTTTACGTTCCGTCACGCAAGCTTATCGTAGAGGTTCATGGCAGACAGCATTATGAGTTCAACGAATTCTACCATAAAACTAAACGAGGTTTTCAAAAAGCTAAGGCTAGGGATAGAGATAAAATCAAATGGTGCGATTTAAACGAGATCGACATTGTTGTATTGGCCTACGGAGGTAAAGACGATGAATGGAAAAAATCAATTCTCAACCGATAGCCTTGACTATTTTGTTGACTCCTTAGATAATTATATCTCGGGAGAACAAATATATTCCATTCAGATCAACCCAGAAGTTGAGAGTATCATTAATTTAGAAACGGTAGAGTTGGAGTCTTTAACCCCTGAAGAATGTTGCGAGAAGGCTTATGTTCTTTACGGTTATTGTCATTATGTCCAATCGATTTCTAATCAGCATACCGTAAAATTAAACTGGTGCGAAAAACAACTGGGCATGATAGTTTCAAAACAAGCAAGCCAGTTTGATAAGTACACGAAATGGGAGCAAAAATATTACAGCGTTATAGACGGTGACGAATTTGCTAAAAAGTTGTTCGAGGTTAAGCTGGCTGCTGAAAGCAGAGTCATGTGGCTTGACAACAAAGTTAGGGATCTTAGAAGAATGGCAGACTCACTATTAGAGCTTAGCAGGAGAAAAAGTGGATGATTAACCCGTTAGAAAAAATGAAAGCTGGCATAGAAACTAACGACATGGATCTTGTTCGAGTAGGGTTTGAAGAATTAACAGGACAGGTAACAACCAGTCCAAAAGAATCACCAACTCCAGTAAAGCTAGAAGAGGCATCCCCGAAGAAAGATGATTTTAGCGATTTTATTGTTTCCCCCCAGTCGTCTGGCGCAAAATCTAGAGTAGCCAAAACTGAACCTGTCGTTGGCGGTCAAAACAACACGTTTGTAGACGAGGGCATAGAGGCGAAAGATATCGAAACTCCACAAATTACGCCCTCTCCTAGGAACAGGCCTCCTTCCCAGATGGTAGAATTGTCATGTCATAAGTGCGGCAAGACAGAAAAGGTCGCCTCTAATCTTGTACAGGGTGAATTTCACCGCTGCGGAAAATGTATCAGAAGGTAAAATGGCAAGTCAAATAAATAATCCTGCATCTGAAAGAGCGGTATTAACCGGCCTCTTGAGATACGGGATCGATGCGTATATAGATGTTGACGATATAATTAACGTAAGCACGTTTGATATTGAAGAAAATCAGATACTTTACAGTTGCATTGAAAAAGTTTTAGAAGGTAGCTCTAGCGTAGACTTACCCTCTCTTTTGAGCGTGGCTAAAGACCTAGGGTTGGACTCCTTCCTAGAGGAAGAGACTACTATAGCTGGAATCAAATCTCTTATCGAGGTTGATATTGATCTAGCCAATGTCAGAAAACACGCGGTCAAACTCAAAAAATTAGAGATTGCTAGAAACATAAAGAATAAAGTCAAGCAAATTATTTCTGATGTTTCTAATGTGACCGGCGATGAGTCAATAGATGAGATACTTAGTATTGCTGAGTCGCCCATTTTTGCGATGTCTGCGACACTAAACGGTTCTGTAGAAGATAAACCAATCACTCTTGGAAAAGAGGTTTCTGAATATGTCTCACACGTAGAAGAAAATCCCTCATCTTTCTTAGGTTTGACTAGCGGGTTTATCCGGTTTGACGAAGCGATAGGCGGTGGATTCAGAAGAAAATGCGTAGACCTGATCGCGGCGCGTCCTAAAGTAGGCAAAAGCATGTTGGCTGATAATGTGGCTATACATATATCTGAAAAATTAAACGTACCTGTTTTGGTACTAGATACGGAAATGGCAAAAGAAGACCATTTTAATCGTATTTTGGCTAATTTTAGTGGCGTCAATATTAATGACATAGCCAGTGGCAAATTTACGGAAAGCGCTTGTGAAAAAGAAAAGGTCTATAACGCTGTAGAAAGATTTGACAAAATTCCCATCGACTATATCAGCATTGCTGGAAAGCCTTTTGAAGAAACCCTATCCGTAATGAGAAGATGGCTATTCAAAAATGTCGGATATGACGACAATGGTCGAATCAAAGACTGTATGATTATATATGACTATCTTAAACTGATGGACTCTGGACAAATTAGCGACAGTCTAAAGGAATATCAAGTCTTAGGTTTCCAAATTACACAACTTCATAACTTTTGCGTGCAGTATGATTGCCCGTGTCTAAGCTTTGTTCAATTAAACCGAGACGGGATTACTAAAGAATCCACTGATGTTGTAAGCGGCTCTGATAGACTGGTATGGCTGTGTAGCAGTTTTAGTATTTTTAAGAATAAGTCTGACGAAGAAATTGCGGAAGACCAAGGGGAGAACGGGAACAGAAAATTAGTTCCTGTTGTTACACGGCACGGTGCTGGTTTAGATGATTATGATTATATCAACATCGCAATGCTTGGAGAAACAGCAAGAATCATAGAGAAACCTACAAGAAACGAAATCAAGTTTAACTACCAAAAGCAGCAGTCTGGGTTTGAAGTTGATGATTTTGATAATGAAGAAAGTCCGTTTTAATGAAAAAAGAAGAACTTGCAGTTTTATCGCATAAAGTTGCGCTCAGAATAGAAGACCTATTGGACCTGTTCGGAGTTGAACACCTTCGACAGTACGATAGGATCACCTGTACGTGCCCGATCCATAAGGGCGCGGATAACCCACAAGCGTTCACTATTACAATGGAAGATAAATACTTTGGATGCTGGAGGTGCTGGACCCACGGCTGCGAAGAAAAATTTTTACATACGCCTATAGGTTTAATAAGAGGTTTATTAAGTTCCAGAAAAGATAAGGAGGTTTCGTTTCAAGAAGCTATTAATTTTTCCTTGGAGTTTGTGTCTAGCTCCGCAGAAGATTTGGCAAAAGAAAGTCGCGGCTTTAGAGTCGAAAAATCAACTGTGCCAACAGACCCTCTCAAAAACCGACTTATACCGGATAATGCGATAGTTAGAAAAACAGTAAGAAATTCCTTGACCAGACCGGTAAAATATTATTTGAACAGAGGATATTTGGATCAAACCTTAGACAAATTCGACGTGGGGATATGCAAAGACTCTTCGAAACAGATGAATGGAAGAATAGTAGTTCCCGTGTACGACGACAATCATGAATACATGGTGGGATGTGTCGGAAGAACACAACATGAACAAAGCAATGGGTTCAAATGGGTCAACTCTAAAAATTTTAATTCAGGACTATACCTATATGGATACTGGCTCGCAAAAGACAACATCCGAGAAACCAAGACTGTTGTTCTGGTAGAAGGACAGGGTGATGTTTGGCGTCTTTACGAGGCAGGGATCAGGAACTCTGTTGGAATGTTTGGCTCCAGCCTAAGCGACGGTCAAGCTAGAATCTTAGAAACATCTGGAGCTTTCAATGTGGTTGTTTTAACCGACAATGACGAAGCTGGAAAAAAAGCCAAGCAGTCCATAAGCAAAAAATGTGAGCGGTTATTTCATCTGGTATTTCCCGAATTCTCTAAGGAGGACATAGGAGCAATGTCTGTGAGTGAAATAGAAACAATAATTAAACCACAATTAACGGGAATGATCTAAAATGGAACAAAAAATACTTGGAATTTCTGGAGCCAAACAAAGCGGGAAAACTACTAGTAGTAATTTTCTCCATGGGTATCAGCTACGTTTTTACGATATTGTTGAGAAATTCGTAATGAATAACGAAGGAAACCTACTTGTAAACACCATAGGTCTCAACGAAAAAGGAGAGGAAACAGAAGGCATGGGAGTGATGGACGTAGAAAGGCAGGATGATGATTTTTGTGATTTTGCCGAAGGTCATATCTGGCCTTGCGTGAGATCATTCAGCTTCGCTGACCCCCTGAAGTCTATGGCCATGCAATTATTTGGACTTACAAGGAATCAATGTTTCGGCACGGATGAAGATAAGAATTCTTTAACGGAAGTGCCGTGGAAAAACATGCCCGGAAAATCTAGGTCGAAGAAGGCACGACAGAACCATGAGATGACAGCCAGAGAATTTCTACAATATTTTGGTACAGACATTTGCAGAAAAGTCAAACCGGACATTTGGACATCTGCGTGTATCTCGCGTATTAAAATGAGTCAAACCGAACTAGCAATCGTTCCAGATTGCAGGTTTCCTAACGAGGTAGAAGCCATAAAAGAAGCTGGAGGCAAGGTTATTCGCCTTACCAGAACCCCCCATAAAGATTCTCACCTGAGTGAAAACGCTTTGACAGACAGCTATCAAGGATTCGATTGTGTAATCGACAATAAAAAGCTAGACATGCACGAATCTAACATGGCTTTGTTAAATGTTCTAAAAAACTGGAACTGGTTACAGGTAAAGGCTGGTTAACATGACTAAAACAAAAACGGTAGAAAAACCTTGGGGTTTCTATAAAGATATATTTAGGTCTGATGAGGTGGTCTTCAAAAGGATAGTGATAAGTCCCGGCGAGGAAATATCGTACCAAAGGCATTCTAAAAGGAGTGAGTTTTGGTATGTGGCAGAAGGATTTGGATATTTCAGATGGAACAATGTTACCAAGTGGAAAGTTAAGCAGGGGTTCACTGTAGAAATAAACGTGAATGACAACCATCAGCTTATTAATACTGGAGATACTGATTTAGTCATCTATGAGATGCAGTACGGAAAGTGCGAAGAAGACGACATCATAAGAATGGAGGATAAATATGGACGACAGGATGAATCTGGTATGGGCGACTCCTGAAGCAGAAAAAGTTATAGGGTACTGCGCTAGAGTCAGCAACCCTAAAAACCAAAAAAATCCAAAAGTGTCCGGGCTGTTGAAGTTTTGTATTGAACACGGTCACTGGTCTATTTTTGAAATGGCCAACATGGTGGTGGAGATTAATACCACTAGAGGGATAGCGGCTCAAATACTCAGACATAGAAGTTTTTCGTTTCAAGAGTTCAGCCAGCGATATACAGAAGTTCAAGGGTTTGAAGACATAGGGCCACGAAGACAGGACACTAAAAACAGACAAAACTCAATTGACGATCTGGATAAAGAAACAAAACAATGGTTTAAACGACACTTAGCAGGACACCAAAGTGATGCTAAACACCTTTACGAAAAAGCTTTAGATAAAGGGATAGCAAAAGAGTGTGCAAGATTTTTTCTGCCCCTAAGTACGAAAACTAGAATGTACATGAACGGTACGGCACGTAGCTGGATTCACTACATACAACTCAGAACCGATGAGTCTACACAAAAGGAACACAGAGATATTGCAGAAGCAGTCAAGAACATTTTTATCGAACAGTTTCCTATCACCTCAGAAGCTTTAGGATGGAAAAATGAATAACCGTATACAAATCAAATTACCGCAAGAAAAGCTTGAAGAAGCTATTGATATCGCTAAACAGAGAGACCTGAAAAAAGAAAAATTTGGCTCAAAGAGTTACAATAACAGTTATCGAAGTTCAGAAGATGTACATATTGTAGGCGCGGTTGGAGAAGCCGCTGTAGCTCATCTCTTTGGCGTAGAGATAGATAAAACTATTTTTCATGACCGAGGGGACGCGGGGGTCGATAATAAAGTAGAGACCTATGGCAACATAGAAGTAAAGACCACTACGTATTGGAAAAATCCATACCTGAGAGTCCCCGCTTATCGGCCTAACGGAGATATCGACCATTACGTTTTGTGCTATGTTGACAAAAAAGATTATTCCAACGTTTGGGTGATCGGTATCGCAAAAAGAGAAGATGTGGTCAATAGACCTAAGAGGAAGCTGTGTAAAGATGGACCGCTTAACTATATTTTGGAAGAAAGCGAGCTAGAAAAATTAGATGATAGTATGTTACCATCGCAGCAGTAGTCTGGGCACTCTGGACTTTTGCGAGCAAAAGTATTTCTTGGAATACAACCTGTCCTTTAAAGATAAAACCAATCCGAAAGCTTTGATGGGAACTATTGTCCACAAAGCTCTTCAGGTTTTGGGGGATAAAAAGTTATGTATTGGTAGGGAAAATAAAAGTTTTACAGATGACGAGGTAGGCAGGTTAACCCTTGCGGAGTGTGATGATTTAGAAAAAATTACCACCAAAGCATTTAACTACTACACAAAGCATGAACCGAGTGTCAAGATAGGACCACCCGAGTTAAAAAAATGTATCCAGTGGGTTAACAAAGCTGTGGAATATAACGACGGTCTTCTCGATCCTCGAAACCAAGATGTTTTTGCTACGGAGCAGTATTTTGATATAGAAATCAAGAAGCCGTGGGCTAAATATTGCTATGATGTCGGAGGAGAAAAGATTGAAGGATATCTTTCCATCAAGGGAACAGTGGACCTGATTGTAAAACACGACGAAAAATACCACGAGATTCTTGACTACAAGACCGGAAAGCGCATTAATTGGGCAACGGGGGAAGAAAAAACGCTGGAGTCTCTCCAGAACGACACTCAGTTGTTACTGTATTATTACGCGCTTAAGAACTTGTACCCCGAATATGATTTTGGCGTTAGTATTTTTTACATCAATGCTGGTGGCTTATTTTCGATGTGTTTCGAAGATAAGGACTACGTAAAAGCTGAAAACATACTCAAACAAAAATTTCAATACATACGAAATGTAAAAAGGCCAAACTTACTGTCCAATGAAAACAAACACTGGAAGTGTCAAAAGCTTTGTAAATTTAGCGAGCAGTACAAAGATACGGGCAGAAGTTTGTGTCAGTTTATAAGCGATGAAGTCAAAGTAAAAGGCATTAATAAAGTTGTTTCAGAATACGGTGATTTGGACAAGCTTTCCAGTTACGGAAGCGGTGGAGGAAAATTGAAAAAATGAGCTGGGTTCCCTTACATATGCACACGCATTACAGCCTTCTGGATGGTCTTTCCAAACCCTCACAGGTTGCAAACTGTTGCACCGAATATGGATATAGCGCCTGTGCAGTAACAGACCATGGAACTATTTCTGGCGCCGTTGCTTTTACTCAAGCAATGCAGAAAAAAAATATCAAGCCGATTATAGGATGCGAATTTTATCTAAGCCAGCAGTCTTGTAAGATCCAAGACAAAAGCAATAGGCAATTAAGCCATTTAGTTGTTTTAGCTAAGAATCATCAAGGATGGTTGAGCTTAATCCAAGCAACATCCAGAAGCAACGATGAAAATATTTTTTACTTTAAGCCTCGCCTAGATTTAGAAACGCTTGGAGAATACACGAATGGTAACCTGATCGCTTTTAGCGGACACCTAGGCAGCGATTTAGCCAATGTTATCTTTTCAGATTACAAATCTGCGTACAAAGCCTCTACAGAAGCAGAAGTTAAGGAACATATTGATCCAGACTGGGAATCAAAAGTTCTCGACAAAGCAAACTTGTACAAAGATATCTTCGGTAAAGAAAACTTTCTTATCGAGATCCAATGCATCGACGAAGAAAATTCCCCAGCGGCTAAGTTGGTAGCGCAAGGACTGCGGTACATCGCTAAAAAATACCGCATACCTGCTGTAGCTACAGCAGACTCACATTATCCAAACAAAGCTGACGCCTCCGATCATACCATTTTGCTCTGTTCAGCAATGAAAACAACCTTAAGAGGGATTAAGAAAAAAATAGCCAATAATGAGGACGTAGGGTTCTCTGCTTTTCTAAAGTCTAACAATTTTCATATACCTTCTTTAGAAGAAATGAAGGCGTTGCACACAGAGACAGAACTGGAAAATACCATTATGGTTTCTGACATGTGTGAAGAATACAATATATTAAACGCTCCCACTCTTCCTAGATTTACCTGTCCAGACTCTTCGAAAGAGGAGGATCATTTGAAGCAGTTATGTCGAGATGGATGGCGCGACAATCTGTTAGACAAGGGGAAACTAACAGATGAAAACACGCAGGTTTATCTGGACAGGGTCACTAAAGAGCTAGAGGTCATAAGTGATGCAAACCTTTCGGGATATTTTTTAATCGTTAAGGATATAGTAGACGAAGTTAAGCGACGAGGCTGGCTACCGGGTCCGGGTAGAGGGTCTGCTGCCGGATGCTTGGTCTCTTATCTTGTTGGTATAACCCAAGTTGATCCAATAGAATATGGATTGTTATTTGAACGTTTCTATAACGTTGGAAGAAATACCGCTGGCCATGTTTCTCTTCCTGATATTGATATTGATGTCCCTGCTACAAAACGGGATGAGATAATTGACTATATCAGAGAGAAGTACGGACCTAAAAAGGTCGGACAGATGGTTACGTTTGGTAGGCTACAAGGACGCAGCGCTCTAAAAGAAGTGCTAAGAATGAATGAGGCTTGCTCGTTTGACGAGATGAACACGATTACTAAAAGTCTTCCTCATGAACATGAAATCTCAGACCTCCTAGCGGACATGGATAATCCTTCAGTGATTCGTTGGACCTTAATGAACCAACCAGATTCTTTACGAGATTATTGCAGGATCAATGATAAAGGAGAATTGGAAGGTGATTATTCCAAACTCTTTGAACAGGCTATGCGGATCGAGGGCACTTTTAAATCTCAGGGAAAACATGCCGCAGGTGTGATCATTTCTCTAAATGATCTCAGTAAGGTTTGTCCCATGGTTAGAAATAAGAAAGGGGCTGAAAAAATAGCCGGTATGGAAATGAACGATCTTGAAGCAATGGGGCATGTCAAGTTTGATGTATTGGGTGTATCCCTTTTGGACAAGATTATGGGAATAAGCAAACAGGTAAACGAAGGAAACTGATGTCATCATATAGAGAATTTGTGATAAACGAAATCGATAATGAACGATATGTAGAACACCAATCTGTGTCTATATCTTGTATAAATGATTTTTACGAGATAAGATCTGGTAAAATTAAATATCAAGTTCATTGCGATGACTACAAAGCTAAATTTAGCAGGCTCTATGATAGCTTGGATACAGCCGTAAAGAAATTTATGGAGATTAGACGAAAACTTATGTCCTATAAAGGAGCTAGCCATTAACTTTCACGATATTATAGTAATTGATTTTGAAACTGGCAGTCGTAACCCCTCTAAAACTCAACCTACACAAATCGCAGCGGTTGCTATTCATGGTAGAAAGCTAACCATCCAACCAAACGGCTATTTTAATAGCGAAATGCGACCTATTCTTGACGACGAGAAAGCAGTAGAAAAAGGTCTCGACCCTCTAGAAGACGAGGCTTTGGATATTACTCGAAAGACAAGGGCCGCTCTAGCCAAAGCCCCGTCTCCCAAAACGGTCTGGAATAAGTTTGGCAACTTTGTAAACAAGTATAACTGGAAAAAGACGCCGTATTTTGCCCCGATAGCTTCTGGTTATAATATCAATGGGTTTGATATGATTATTGTGGACAGGATGTGTGAACAATTTGGCCCTTACGATAAAGACCGAAGACAACAAGCTCTCTTCAACAAGATTCATAAGATAGATGTTATGCCTTTGGTGTGGGGATGGCTTGAAAATAATCAGGATGTCAGATCTTTAAGTTTAGATTCTCTCAGGGACTATTTTGGAATGTCTAAAGATAATGCTCATGACGCATTACAAGACGTAAAAGACACTGCCAACTTATTGATTCGGTTTTTAAAAATGCAGCGTAAATTTGCATCCAAAGTACAATTTGAAAAGGCTTTCGCTGATGGATCAAAAGAACTTTAATGTTGGTGATTTAGAATATACCGATCAACAAACATGGGATTTAATTTGTGACGGAAGGACTAAAGGTGTATACCAACTGGAAAGCAATCTAGGTAAGTCTTGGGCCAAACGAGTCAGGCCAAAAAATATTGAAGAACTAGCTGCCTTGGTAGCTCTTATTAGGCCGGGATGCTTGAAAGCCATCGTCGATGGTAAGTCCATGACTCAACACTATGTTGACAGGAAGCACGGTCAGGCTGAAATTACCTATGTTCATGAATCCCTAGAGCCAATCTTGAAGAGTACGCAAGGGGTTTTGGTTTATCAGGAGCAATCGATGGAAATTGCTCAAAAAATTGCAGGATTTAATCTGGAGGAAGCGGACAACCTGAGAAAAGCCATCGGTAAAAAACAAGCTGATCTAATGGCCCAGATTAAGAAAAAGTTTATCAAAGGGGCGGCTGATGAATCCATTGTTTCTAAAGAAGCAGCGGAGGAGATATTTGGATGGATCGAAAAATCCAGTCGTTACGCTTTTAATAAATCTCATGCTGTTTCCTATGCTATCTGTGGCTATTGGTCTGCTTATGCTAAAGCGCATTACCCGCTAGAGTTTTATTCCAATTACCTCAAACACGCAAAAAACAAGCCGGACCCACAACAAGAAGTCAGAGAATTAGTATCCGACGCCAAACTCAGCGAAATTAATGTTCAGCCGCCATCTATTGACAAGCTGAACGAAGAAACTGAAATCATCCACAACAAAATCCACTTCGGTTTGAGAGATTTAAAATCTATAGGAACCAATCAAATCAACAAACTGAAGTTAGCCTTGTCCGAATATGATCCAGAAGATATTGAAATATCCGACTATTCGACAGACCTGTCTAGTTGGACGTGGTATGAGTTTTTGGTCAGACTGTCGCATAAAATTAATTCTTCCACCATGACTGCTATGCTTTCCGTGGGAATGTTTAGTCACTCTAAAATCAGCAGGAATAAAATGCTTGACGAGTTCGACACTTGGGAAAAATTAACGGCAAAAGAAAGAGACTGGGTATCTTCTAAGAGCACCAAATGGGACACCTTGGTTGACGCCATGAGGAGCCTCTCTCCTAGGAAAAAAGAGGGTGGTGGAACATTCAACGAAGCCAGAAGTCAAACGGTCAGAGATCTAATCCTCCACTTGGAAAACCCGGCCTATTCCCTAGACGATACGCCTGACTGGGTTGCCCAGACAGAGCAACAGTATTTAGGGGTTCCTATTACCTATTCCAAAGTAGATTCGTGCGACACTAGTTCTGCCAATACTACATGTAAGGAATTCGTTGACGGCGGTAGAAAATCGGCAGCTTTGGCTGTATCAATTAATGCGGTTAGAAAGTATACAATTAAAAAGGGAAAAATGAAGGGAGAGGACATGGCTTTTCTAGAGGTGGAAGACCATAGTAGCCCTTTGGATAATGTTGTGATTTTCCCTGAAAACTTGGAAAAATACAAAAGTCTTCTATACGAAGGAAACACCGTACTGTTGTCAGGAAATAGGTCTAAAAAGGAAGGACAGAGGAACAACGACAGCTTGATTATAGAAAGAGTTAGGCAGATTTAGTGCAAAAACGCCTGTAAAATAGTATTTTTATACATACACGAGTAACTTGTAATTGGAGATTAACAGGATGAACAATATTACAAACGATTGCCGTTTTTTGGGTAGAATGGTTTCCGATCCTAACCTCATCAAGACCAAAAATGATGTAGATTTGGTTACTTTTACACTTGCCGTGCCAGAATATCGTAGAGAAAGAAGCGGAGAAAAGAAAAAGAATGTTAGCTATTTTGATTTCGAGGCTTGGGACAGCGGAGCCACGACGCTGGCAAAGTATACACGAAAGGGTGATGAAATTTTCGTGCATGCCTCTGCTCGTCCCAACAATTGGACGGATAAGACTGGACGCAAAAATCATCAGATAAAGTTCAGGGTTAAGGAATTCAAACTCTTTAGCTATCATAACCAAGATGAAGAAGAGCAAGACGCCGACACAGAAGTATTAAACACAGAAGAACTAAGTGCCGTTCTAGATGAGTAGTTCCAGCGATTTTAATCCCCAAAGAGAGCTTGAAGAACAACTGATAAAAAAACATTACGGATTGGTTGTTTCTCAAGCTCTTAGGTTTATCGGAAGAGACAAGCAGCTACTTGAAGATTATATTCAAATAGGGTTAATAGGCTTGCTTAAAGCGATACGTAAATATGATAAGGACCGTTCTAAATTTTCTACGCTTGCTTCCGTCTGCATAAGGAACGAGCTTATTAATTTTATTAATAGGTCTCTCAAACGAGACAAGAGGCTCAATATTATTTACAATAGCGACCTCCTCTTAGGCCTCTCTAAAGAGTACTTAACTCCACCGGACACCGCCTTTGATCCTGAATCCAAGATGTTAACTGAAGAAGAAAGATTAATTGTAACAAGGAAAATTCAAAACTATCCCGATAAAGAAATAGCTGAAGAGATCGGCTGCTCTAGACCCACCCTTAAAAGTAAAATCAGTAGCATAATAACCACTCTAAAAGAGCATTACGTTGGATAGAAAAAAAAGAATCTTACTTTGCTGTGAGGCTAGCTACCTAAACACTGGTTATGCCACATACGGTAGAGAAGTTATGAAACGTCTGTACCAAAGCGGAAAATACGAACTGGCGGAATTCGCTAGCTACGGTGATAGTAATGACTCAAGATCAAATAGTATACCGTGGAAATTTTATGGTAATTCGCCAGACGAAAATAACGCCAGAGAGGTTGAAGAATATCACAAAAAGGGAACGAATCAATTTGGTGAATGGAAATTTGAGAGCGTACTATTAGATTTTAAACCCGACATAGTGTTTGACGTGAGAGACTTTTGGATGATTGACTTTCAGGAGAGGTCACCTTTCAGGAAGTTTTTCCATTGGGTTATTATGCCAACAGTAGATGCCGCTCCTCAAAACGAACAGTGGCTAGCCACTTATGCCAACGCTGACGGGGTTTTTACCTATTCGGACTGGGGGCACGATATTCTAAAAAGAGAAAGCAATGGTAAAATTAATTGTTTAGGCTCTGCTTCTCCTTCCGCAGATTCCGCATACAGACCCGTCTCCGACAAGGATCAACACAAAGTCTCCATGGGGCTAGATCCCGGTATAAAAATTGTCGGAACCGTGATGAGAAACCAAAGAAGAAAATTATTTCCCGACTTGTTCGCGGCGTTTAGAAAATTTTTAGATACGTCGAATCGGGATGATGTCTATCTGTATTGCCATACCAGTTATCCAGACATAGGATGGGATATCCCCAAGCTTATTACCCAGCATGGATTGTCCAGTAGAACGATTTTTACATATGTTTG
>Ga0114999_10004312_pt1 | contig 17311 bp, 16 predicted proteins | sample ArcticOcean_MG_C_3_FD_89820 | JGI IMG/M metagenome (GOLD analysis project Ga0114999, IMG submission 89820) | Marine microbial communities from western Arctic Ocean - ArcticOcean_MG_CB8_126 | ecosystem: Environmental > Aquatic > Marine > Oceanic | place: Arctic Ocean: Canada Basin | collected...
AATAAGCATAACTCAATTCCTTTACACAAGGGAGAAACCCGGCAGCGAAATGCCACCGGGAAAGTAGTTGGCCAAAACCTAGCCAAGAAAACAAACGTCAAACTCTTCCACATCTTCATCGTCATCGGAAGGAGTGCCATCGGGATTCATCTCGATTCCTTTTCTGCCACATACCTCGCAATGGCAACTATCTTCCTCAATCTCGTCCATGTACCCTGGACAGGTTTCCGTGTCGCACAGCCATCCGGTGACTTCATCTTCGTGGTCTTCGTTAATGGCAATGCCACTTCGAGAGTAGGCAGAACTGTACAGGGCGGCAGACTTGACCAATTCGCATTCCTCGACGAACAGAGCCTGGGTGGTTCTGCCATAGTCTCCATAATCGGCACCGAGTAAAACGGTGGCATCCTTTGGCATACCCTGGAGGTGCTCGATAAGATCTGCCACGGACATAGAGCTGCTAACATCTTCACGGGAGATTGACTTGGACATTTCGATAAACCTTTACAAAAGAGAAAAGACCGGCAGCAGAATTGCCACCGGACAAGGAGGTGCCAGACTAATTGCCAAACTTAATTCGAGAGACAGAAACTTCTCGACACTGGACACGGCCAGATCGTCCGGAGATATAGGTCAGCGATGCCATGTGGTCGCTCGTTTTAGAATGAAGGAAGGAATCGACTACCGTGTAGACAATCTTTCCTTTGCCAATTCGGCATTCCGATCCGTTCATTACTCGACCCCAGTACTTCGCTGCCATTCGTTCTTTCAAACTTGCCATCGCTTCGTTTCCTTTACAAAGATTAAACACTTAACTCGACCAATAGAATTATCGACTATTCGATCGGCCAACGCTAGGGCATCCGGCGGATGATATCAGGGGTATCGTCTACGGTAGACGAAACCTACAAAGAGTCCCTAGGCAAACTTGTTCAAATTATTTTCGACTATTTTGGAGATTTTGAGATGGAATTCCGATTTGACGACGTAAACGTGGCATTTCAGGACTTAACCGCTTTTGTGGAAGCCAACCGAAACGACCCTGGCATCATCGTTGCCAACGATAGTAGGAACGGTCCAGTGCTCAAGTTTGTAGAGCCGGTGACCATAACTTTTACTTGTCCATGGCGTAGAGTTCTCTTCAATTCCAAACGGGATGCCAACCCGTTCTTCCATCTGTACGAGGCGATGTGGATGCTCGCCGGACGTAACGACGTGAAGTCACTCGAACACTTCGCTTCCAAGATTGGCCAGTACAGCGACGACGGGAGAACCTTCCACGGTGCTTACGGATATCGATGGCGGTCATGGTTCGGTGAAGACCAACTATTAGTCATCGCAGGCGAGTTGACCAAGAACCCGACATCCCGTCGATGCGTACTCCAGATGTGGGACGGAATGAACGAGAGTTATCCAGAAGCATCGAGCAGACCAAGGGACTATCCGATGGACTCAGACCTATCGGTTGCCATCGGCGGTGGGAAGGATGTCCCTTGTAATACCGAATGTATGTTCCAGATCCGGGAAGTAACTGGCACGGCCAACTTCGACGGTAGCCCTGCTCGGCCACAGAAGTATCTCGACATGACCGTCATCAATCGGTCTAACGATTTGGTATGGGGACTACTCGGTGCCAACGTCGTCCACTTTAGTTATCTGCTAGAGTATATGGCAAACGCTATCGGTGTAGAGATGGGGAACCAAATCCACTTTACAAATAACCTCCACATCTACACGGAGAACAATTCGGGGTTCAAACCAAAGGAGTGGACATCGGTGCCCTACAACGGACTATGGTACGACTACAGTAAGACTCGTCCCATGGTAAACGCAGGGCTCACGTCATTAAGAGGGGTAACGAGTACACCGGAACGATTATCCCACCAATTGCCGTACATGTCATCCTTCTTATCTGAGACGATAGATCCTGCCATCATCGCTTTCAACTATCATAAGGCGAGAGACTATCCATTGGCGTTAGACATTGCCAACGATATCTCTTCACCCGATTGGCGTAAGGCTTGTACAGAGTGGTTACAACGTCGATTTAATTCCTGGAGGAGAAACAATGAAGAGTAATCCCGTACTAACCAAAAAGGATTTTGTTAGACGCTATGCCAAGGGAGAGTTTGGAAACGCCAGCCCGACCTGGTTAAACGTGTCTCACTTCCTCAGAGATAATAGAACCGAGGGGTTCTACCTGAGAGGCGACAGTGACAGACATCCTAACTATGTGGAGAGGCTGTTCCATATCCGAAACCGAGTCAAAGGCGGTCCAACCTGGTACAATGTTAAGGCGAGGAACGTCACTGTGGTTTGGGAACAATGTCTGCGAGAAGGATGCGACCGGAAAGACTTGTACATTAGTGAGATGGCACCTACTGAGCGGACGACGCTACAAGGCGAGCTAATGTACACGGACATAGGGTTACAACTCTATGGCACTAAAGTTAAGAAGCCGATGAGGGATGCATTAAAGGAGCACGCCTTCACGCTTCCACCTATCACCGCGTTGGCAGCTATGAGAATGTACATGGACCCGATATCGGTCGATTGGATCCACATTCTCTTTGAAAGGTTTCCGGATCACGTTGTCGAGTTTTCAGTCTATAATAAAAGTTGGGGGACGGTCCCTCATGTTAACACGGTCATTTGGGAAGTGCGGAAGTACATTCTATTGATAGCTTTATTATTCAGTGGGTAATCTAATGGCACCTGTAGTAGTTTCAACAGATAAACGATCATAGAACGACTGGGAGTGCCACCGCTACCGATGACGGAGTTGGTAGTTAGATTAAAGATTGGCAGTGTAGTGGAAATCGAATCTATATTCTTAGGAGAAGACAATGGACCTCAAGACGTATCAGGATCAAGCGTTGACGACGATGGCGGATCAATACGGTATTCACCAAAGATTGGTTTCCCTTGGCCCACAAGCGGTTCAGCTGAATAATGGGCTCACGGGATTGACCAACGAAGTAGGTGAGATAGCCGACGTGGTTAAGGCATACATCGAGTACGGGCGACCGCTACAGATCGATGGTAAGGGTGGACTCAGGGAAGAAGTCGGTGACGCTCTTTGGAGGCTTAGCCAAATCTGCGATGCCGCCGGACTAACGATGGAGGAATGTGCCGAGGCTAACCTAGTTAAACTTGGCATTCGATACGAGGATGGATTCACGGATGAGAAGGCTAACAATCGTGACCTAATTAAAGAAGGAGAAGCATTGGGAGAAACCCGTTATGACCTAACACAGACTGGACAAGGATGGTCAGAGCCTCCTGAGGAGATAATTGCAGAAGATGGAACTGTAATGGCTCAGGTTGATAATCCGGAACCACCAATAAAAGGATGCCCTCATGGTTCCGATCCTGCGGATTGCGACGAATGTGATCGCCAGTCCGATTTCGCTTTCGATTCTTTTAGAGAAAACCGATAATGCCAAGTACTGCCAAGAAACCGCCTCAAGCTATTCGTCCCTACACGTTCCACCGTGTCCACGTCGAATGGGAAGAAGCGGAATCCGATGGAGACGATAATGCCAAAGCCGATTGCCCTTTCTGCGGTGGAGAGGGAAAGTTAATGATAACCATGGAGACTGGCCAATGCCGTTGCTTTAAGTGCGGGGTAAACGGTGGAGGCGAGTCAAAGGGGTTGAACCACTATTCGTTTATCCGGCGGCTGTGGGAGCAGTCATTCGATAAGACCAAGCTACAGGACTACGAGGAACTTGCTCATCTACGTGGCATCCGGTTCCCCGAAACCCTAATGAAGTTTAACCTGGCCAAGTCTTCGATAAACGGCGATTGGCTCATACCAGGTTATAGCCATGACCAGAAGCTCACGCAGCTATTCCGGTATGTTAACCTAAAGGGGAAAGACGGGACGTGGAAGCATAAGCCTCTGCAGACTCCCCAACTCGGTTCCGCGTTATTCGGAATGGCAGTATGGAACGACCCGGCAAATCTCTTTGTCTGTGAAGGTCCATTTGATCCGATAGTTCTCTATGAGAGTCTTGAGCAAGAAGGTATGCTAACCGACCACGGTGTTATCGGCCTTCCTGGAACTCAAAACTTCCGGGACGATTGGGCGATACTGGGTTCAGGTATTAACGTGAAGATTGCCTTCGACAATGACCATCCCGATAAGAACGGGCGTGTGTCTACAAAGGAAGGGATTGGCACGATAGCGTCAGCAATGAACGCTTTAGAGATACCTCCATCTAATATCGAATACCTCAGTTGGGGCGAGGAAGGCTATGACCCTGCCATCGAGGATGGTTTTGATACGTCAGATTTGTTGAGGAATGCTTAGATGCCGAAGTTGAAATCGAAAACCGAGACGAGCGAACATGGCTGGATCCCTGCAGGCGTTAGTGCCATTAAGTGGTTCCTGTCCAAGTTTAAGCCGGTGCCGAAGGATTGGATTGTTAAGAGGGATAGCCTCAAGAAGTCGAAGACGATCAAGTGCGAATCATTCGACGAGGTTATTGCCACTTGGCAAGTCTGTATGCGATGGAGAGACGATCTGGAGAATGTCCTTGTAGCTATGCTATCGGTAGTGGTTTCGACTGAACAGATCGGTGACCAACTATTCCTGCAGGTTATTGGGGACGCTGGGAGTGGCAAGACTAGATTTTGCGATGCCTTCCTAACGTCCCCCACCTGCCATGCTCTCGAACATATAACCGGGTTCCATTCCGGGTTCAAAGGCACGGGGGATGAGGACTACAGCCTCATTAGTAGGATCAACCGGAAGACGCTAATCACGCCTGAAGGTGACGTCATGATGTCCAGTCCTAAGTTTAAGGAGATAATGTCGCAACAACGTAGGATCTTTGACGGTACAAGCGGTGCCACCTACAAGAACCAAGCCGAAGATGTTAGGTACACGGGGTTACGTACTCCATGGATCATCGCCGGCACGCCTACGTTAATGGATAGTGACCAATCGCGTTTGGGCGATAGGTTTCTGAGGGTTTGTATTGAGTCGCCAGACTACGAGGAACGAAGGAAGATCCAACGAGTGGTAGCATTGTCGGCGTTGACGAGTGTCCGCGTTAAGTCTTGTGCCAAGGATAAGAAGCTGACCAATTCCGATATGGAGGAAGCCTATGCGAAGACCGGCGGGTATGTCTCTTTCCTCAGGAATAATGCCGAGGACATGATCAAGAAGGTAGAGATACCTGAAGATCTCATTGAGCAATGTTGCGATCTCGGAGAGTTTACGGCAGACTTCCGTGCCCGACCAAACGCCGATGCCAATAGCGAGACGGACGACACCAAGGAGTTACCAACGAGACTCACTCACCAGTTCGTCCGACTTATGTGTTGCGTTGCCGCTTGTACCCAAAGGAAGGAAGCCGATGAATATGTAATGCGCATCGTGAAGAAGATTGCTATTGACTCCAGTCGTGGTCGTACATTAGATATCGCTCGGGTACTTTTTGAAAACCAGAGTGAAGGATTGGAGAACAAGGGAATCGTGAACCGTTGTAACCTGACGCCAAACGAAGTTAGGAAAATGATTCGGTTCATGCGTGGCATTGGTATCGTAGAATCGTTCACGGTCAAAACTAAAACTGCCGTCAAAGGAGTGAGGCGAACCGACAAGCTAAAGTTTCGACTAACAGAACGAGTGGACAGCCTTATGGAATCGATCATCGCAGAGGAAGCATAATGATCAAGCTATCACCAATGACCAAAGAAGACATTCCTGAAGTTCTCTCCGTTGAGAAGATGCTTGCCAGGGGTTCTATTATCGAAGAGAACATAACCAAGTGCGTACCATACTCCTTTGTAGTCCGTTGCGAAGACGGCCACATCGTCGCCTACTGTGTTATCTTCAAAGACGAGCTAGAGGGTAGACCTGGGAAGCAAAGCCTGGACATACAATCCTTAGCGATCCTAACAGGATGGAGACGCATGGGTATTGGTACCTCGTTGCTCCAGAATGTAATCGATACTCTCGATGACGATTGCCCCTACATCGAACTATTCCTGTACCACTCCAAACATACCGAAGGGTTAGAAGCGTGGTACAACCAGATTGGATTCGATTACAAATGCGACGCCCAGGATCAATTCGATAAGCCTATCCATTATCTCTTGTACACGTTACCAGATGACCTCAACGTCACGCGGGTCAACGGGAAACCTATTCTGAGGGATTCAGGAGAGTCCATCCTTCTCCCCAGGAGAATGAAATGCGTGTCGTCAGTATAGACGAAGTAGAGATCAATGACATCTGTGAACTTAACGGCGACAAGATAAAACGATTGATGGTCGAGCATAAGGTATCGATCATCTTTGAAGGCGAGCGTAAGATTGTCGGCTTTAATATCACGAAACAGATGGTACAGTTCATTCCCTATATGCGTCGGGTTACTTATCCGTTGGAGGAAGACTAATGTTTAGAATCATACTTGAGATTTCGTTTGGACTGACTCTCCTTGGTGTCGGGATTACTCTCGGTCGGTTCTGGGAGGCGTTGTACGGCGATGGCACTCTGTCCCGCGAACTGGACGCTATGGATAAGGGATTCGGTGTAGACGATACGGATGGATGAGAAACCCTACCCGCTAACGATACGGACGACAGATTCTAAACACCTAGCAGCCCGCCTCCAACACGCCGGTCTATTCCGAGAGGGATACGCCGGTTTCTTTACGTACCGACATTAGAATGGGAAGGAAGTCCCTGCATATACTACTATTTATGGTCGAAACGAGTCTCAGACCTAGTTGTCCATAAATAATCTTGGAAATAGTTAAGCCGTTGGCATTACTAGGGTTAAGGCTAGGGTACAGAGATTCTGTATCAAATGGTTCTGTTAGTGGACTTCCTTGGGTACAGTTGTTCAGGTAGATCTATCAGGCAGGTCAATGAACAAGGATGCTATAGATACGAGAGCAAAGGGATTGAAAAGTTGGCAACATCTCCACTTTACAAGCATGGAGTTGACTTCACAACATTGACGGATAAGCAACAGCTTTTTGTTAATGAGTACATGGTCGACTTTAACGCGACTGCCGCTGCCAAACGTGCTGGCTACAAACAGGCTGGCATTACTGGCCCCAAGATGGTAGCGACCAACAAGAAGATTCGAAGACTCGTTGGCAAGTATAGAAGGGAGTTGATCAATGAAGGACAACTACGCAAGGAAGACGTAGTACAGCAGATCGTGTTCGGCTTAAAGCGTAGTGCCAAAGACTTCGTGGACGAAGAGGGCAAGCTGATCCAGAACATGAACGATCTACCGGACGAAGTAGCGATGACCGTCGATGCCATAGAGCAGGACGTGAATACCCGGTATGACGCGGATGGTACTATAGTATCGGAAACGGTCACTACCAAATACCGGATGAACCGCAAAGGCGAGTACATCAGTATGGCAATGCGACACCTTGGGATGAACGAAGCCCAGGACGTTAACATGCGACATAGTATTGACTGGGATAGTCTCGTTGGTAGCGACGTGGCATCGAGGGATGTCATTGAGGGTGAGATACTTGCGATCGGAAACGAGTAAGAGAGAAGCCACACTATATTTAATTCTCATAATTCTTTCATGGGGCGTCGCAATAGTAAACAGATGACATGGATAGCCATAAATCTTTTCAAGTGGAAACTGGATTTCTTCAAGAGAGACGAAAGAAATGAGATGCCGCATAAACAAACCAGCCTAGACATCCTATGGCAATGTATTACCATGGGTGGATTAGGATCAGTGGCTAGTATAGGAGCGTTGCTCCGCAGTCCTGAAGAGTTGACCAGAAGGAAGTTTTGGGCTGCCGTTATCAACAGTGGTCTGTTTTCCGCTGCGATTGGAATGGTCACTCTTTGGAAGATTGGAAGTGACCATTTGTTGCTCGCAATGACTCTTTCGATCCTGTCGGGATTGGGAGGTTATTCGATATTGGACATCGTTCTTGGAACGGTAAAAACGATCATAGTATCTCAAGCAAAGAAATACGATAAAGAAAAGGAAGACGACGATGCCTAAAAACACAGTAGTGAAGTGAATTTACTTAGAAAAGTGTTTGGGTGTCTGCTGTATGTGACGCTTGCTGTGTTTCTTTTTTTGCTATGTTGTGTATTCATACTTCGGTGAAAATGTCATACGAAAATTTTTGCATGACTACTGGAACACATCCATTGAAGTTGACTGGGACGCATTACCATTTACGGATGAAGAACTCTTACGATATCAAGATGGAATTGAGGTAGATGATGACTTGGACGCAAATCACCAGCGTTGACGACACTGCCGGGCTGAACACGTACCAGCAGATTCTGGATACCGAGCCGGTGTATCTCGGGTATTCGTCCGTTTCCGGTTTGGTCAAGATGCTGCAAGACGATTGCGAGCTGTGGTTCTACGAAGACGGCGAACATCGGCAAGCACTGGGGTTGCGATTTCAGCCCGATGTCGAAGGCACATTCAGCGCGAAGGTGGTCAACGGTGTCGTAGTGGGACCGAACACGACGACCGCCGAATTCTGCCGCACGTTGTTTACGCAACTGCGCGAGATTCTGGACCGCCGAAACGTGCGGTCGTACCACGCGAGGCTGAGGTCCGTGTATCTGGGCGATGGGATGATTCGGTTCAGTGCATCGCTGGGCGTGTACGACCACGAATATCAGGACAGCCAGGAGGTCGGGTCGACTCAGTACCTAAGGTTCGATCGCAAGCCGGAGAACAAACAGCACGATGCAAGGTTCGAGGGACCACGATATCACCTGCGTGCGGAGGTTGGTTAAATGGCCCTTATGTATCTACATCCAAACTCGACGATCGAAGACGGTGCAGGCGGCAATCCGTACACTGCCATCGATGATGGAGTCACCAACCCAACGGTCCCGACGGCAACACCTGCAAGCTCTGAGACTGTTCAGAACTCAGACAAGGCAGACAAAAACGAGACGCAATCCTACGGCACCCAAAACACGACAGCGGTGACCGGAGGATACATCAACGATGTTCGTCTGTGGTTGTATCAAAGCTGGGGGACGACGTCAGGCGAGGAGTATATCGATTACGACCTGCGCATCAGTAATGTCTGGAAGGGGACGCCCCAGTCAGTCGGTTCGGATGGGTCATGGAAATACTGGGAGTGGGACACCGCCGTTGCTAACATATCACTGAACTCTATTCTCACGAACAACGGTTTCCGGTTCGTTAGTCCGGGTTTGTCGAATGGTGATCAGACGCAAGCGTTTTCGGGAGCGTATCTGGAAATCGACTATTCGATCACCAGCAGCGGCGGCACGATACTTCCATTCATACAATCGCATCAACGTATCGAAGATAACACAGAAGAATTCTAAAATTCTAAGGGTAGAACTATGGCACGTCCACGACTTAAAGGTACGACAGATCAGAGCGTCACGATTTACATCGTAGACGACACAGACGGAACGCCCGAACAGGGCGTCGTCTACAACACGGGGTCGATTGCGGTGTGGTATAGACGCGAAGGCGAGGCTAAGGTGGCATTATCTCTCGCGACTCTCGCCTCGGCCAGCGCTTCCCATACTGACTCCGGCTTTATCCACATCGATGATGGCGTGTATCGACTCGACTTGCCGAATGCTGCGTTCGCGAGTGGAGCTGGCGAGGTGACCGTGGGCGGCAGCATCCCGGACATGGTCGTGTTGCCGGTGACTATACCGCTGGTCGATTACAATAATCAGGACGCCGTGCGGTTGGGACTAACGAGCTTGCCGAATGCGGTGGCTGATGCTGCGGGCGGTCTGCCAATCAGTGACGCCGGTGGTCTTGATATGGACGCATTGGCAACGTCATTAACAACGATCGACAACGAGGTCGGGTCCAACGCATCTGCTCTCACAACCATTGACAATGAAATTGCAGCAATCAAAACGGTAGTCGACAATGTTGAAACTGATACGACAAGCATCGAAACGAAAGTCGACCTGATTGATACTTTTGTCGACACAGAAGTCGCAGCGATAAAAACCGTTGTTGACGACATTCTTGAAGACACTGGGACGACTATCCCAGCGACGATCACAACCATCGATAATGAAATCGCAGTCATCGATGGCATCGTTGATGATATCTTAGTTGACACTGGGACAACTCTGCCCGCTACCCTCGCAACTATCGATGGGATTGTTGAAGACATTTTGGTGGATACAGGCACGACGATCCCAGCAACGATTGCAACTATCGATTCTGAAATCGGGGTAATCGACGGCATCGTTGATGATATTCTAGCTGACACCAACGAGCTTCAGAGTGATGATGTGCCGGGACTGATTGCCGCACTTGACACTGTTGTCGATCGGGTCGAAGCAGATACGCAATCAATCGAAACGAAAGTCGATCTGATTGACACCTTTGTAGACACGGAGATTGCCGCGATCAAGACGGTGGTCGATGACATCTTGGAAGATACTGGCACAACGATCCCTGCGACGATCACTACAATCGACACAGTTGTAGATTCTATCCTTGTTGATACGGCAGAGATTGGAGCGGCGGGGGCAGGACTAACCGCTTTGTCAACCCAAGCGTCTGTAGATACTATCGATGGCATCGTTGACACCATTCTTCTTGATACTGCCGAACTACAAACCGACGATGTGCCAGGACTCATTGCCGCTCTCAGCTTTGCTAGTCAAGCATCGGTGGATACTATCGATGGGATCGTGGACGCAATCCTTGTCGATACTGGCACCACGTTACCAGCTACTCTATCGGGATTGGCAACGTCAGCAGAGATTGCCGCTATCGATACCCTAATAGATACGATACTGGCAGACACTGCCGAGCTACAAGCCGATTGGGTGGATGGAGGCAGACTTGATCTTATCCTTGACGCTGCCACTGCCCCTAGTGCCGCTGCGGTTGCCGACGCTATATGGGATGAGGCAACTTCGGGCCACGTAACGGCAGGCTCATTCGGATTGGCATTAAACGATCCACCGACCAGAGCCGAACTGACGAGCGACATTGCCGGCCTTAATGATCTTTCCGCCTCAGAAGTTAATGCCCAGGTGGACGCTGCTCTTATCACTTACGGTCTTGATCATCTGGTCTTTACGTCGGTAACTGGAACGGACGTGGCAGACAATTCTATTATCGCCCAGTTGGTATCCGACTCTGCCACTGCCGATTGGGATGACTACGATAATACGACAGACTCCTTGGAAGCACTACAACTACTTTCCGGGGCTGTTACCGCATCGGCTATAGCGGACGCAGTTTGGGATGAGGACTTAACTACTCACGTCGTAGCCAGTAGTGGAGGCAAGGTACTAGCGGACGCAGAGAGCGATACTAGCACGCTAGTCGATACCCGAATACCAGATACGATTTCGTTGGCAGCTATTAATGCCGAGGTGGATACAGCGATCGTTACTTACGGTCTTGACCATCTCCTTGCCGCTGCCGTTACTGGTACCGATGTAACCGATGATTCTATCTTTGCCAGTCTGGTAAGTGCCGAAGCCACGGCGGATTGGGACGACTATACGAACACTACAGATTCGCTCGATGCTCTAGGGGCAGGAACTGGAGCGACCCCTGCCACTATCGCAGACGCTGTATGGGACGAAGCCAGAGCCGGACATACTACCGCTGGCACCTTTGGTAATTATCTCGATGTCTCCGTGGCAAGCGTAGCTAGTGCCCCTGCTCCGAATTTACTCTTGTCCACTACCATCGCTACTTATACGGACGACCAGAACTTCACTCTCACGGCAGGCCCACCGGACGACGATGTCCTTAATGGCCATATGTGTAAGGTAACGGATCAGAGTACTGCCGCTCAAATTGGAACGGCCAGAGTCTCCGATTGGGATGGTGGTGGATTGGACATAGATCTTGAGACTGCCCCTGGCTTTACTCTAGCCGCTGGCGACATCATCGAGATCTTTGCCAGTCCCGATAGAATCTCGCTGGTCGACGTTGTTACTACTAATAGCGACTTGATCTCGTTGGCATCTATTAACGCAGAAATGGATACCGCGTTATCAGACTACGATGGACCAACGGATACAGAGATGCTGGCAGCGTTCGCAGCGTTGAACAATATCACTTCCACCGAAGTTGGAGTTGAGGTACAAACCGTAATCGAGAGTAATCATCTTGACCACTTCTTCGCTGCCGATTATAACCCTGACTCGAAACCAGGCGTGGCCACGGCACTAATGAACGAGATGGTTGAGTCCGATGGAGGCGTCAGTCGGTTTACTGCCAACGCTGTCGAACTAGCTCCAGGCGGGGCAGGTGTAGACTCATTAGTAATTGCCGACACCACCATCGCCGATGCCACTGATCCCAATGCTCTAATCCTAACGGCTGGTCCGCCAGACGACGATATCTGTAACGGGTTCAGTGCCATTATTACGGACCAATCTACAGCGGCTCAGAAAGCGGTCATCGAGATCACCGACTGGACGGGGTCAAGCCTAACGATGGTCAACTCCACTGCCGGCTTCGTTCCAGCTAACGGGGATGGGATTAAGATCCTAGCCGTGCCATACCTAACTATCACCGCCATTAATGCTACGGTAGATACGGCTCTGACGGATTATGATGGTCCGACGGACACGGAGATGAACGCTGCCATTGACGCTCTCGAAAACGTATCCCAGGCTCAGACCTATACGCAAGTCATTACGGCACTCGAATTCTACGACCCACCAACCAGAAACGAAATGGACAACGGACTCGCAACGCTTAACGACATTTCGGTGGCACAGGTTAATGCCGAAGTCGCAACGGCTCTGGCGACATATGACCCACCTACGCGAACCGAGTTGTCCACGGACACTACTACGGTCACGGATGCCATTGCCGCTCTCAACGATATTAGTACGGCACAAGTTAATACGGAAGTGGACACGGCACTATCGGACTATGACGGTCCAACTGATACGGAGATGTTGGCAGCATTCGCTAGTCTATCTGATACATCCGCTAGTGCCATTGCCGATGCGGTATGGGACGAGGCTGTAGTTGACCATGTCGGTGCCGGATCGTTTGGACTCTACGCCAATTTACTAGACGACATCGAAGCGGATACCAGTGCCACTGTAGTCGATACTAACGAGCTACAAACGGACTGGGCCAACGCTGGACGCCTCGACACTATCCTCGATTCGCTGGCAACGCAGGCAACGGTTAACACTATCGATGGCAACGTGGACTCTATCCTAGTCGATACTGGCACTACTATTCCTGGTACGCTCAGCGGGTTAAACGATCTGTCCGCTGCCCAAGTGAACGCTGAGGTCGATACTGCCTTAACCGATTATGATGGCCCGACCGATACCGAAATGCTGGCAGCCTTTGCCGCTCTAAACGACGTGACCACGGCTCAGGTCAATACTGAAATCGATACTGCCCTTGGAGACTTCTTTACTAGCTCTGCCCAACTGGTAGATGATATCTGGGACGAACCAACCGCTGGTCATACTACGTCCAATACCTACGGGGACAATCTCGATGGCACCATTAGTACGATCTCTGCCCTATCGGCTCAGGCTACTAGAGACGCTATGAAGTTGGCACCGTCCGCTGGTACTCCTGCCGCTGGATCCATCGATACTCTAATCAGTACGGTGGACACGGTGGTCGATTCGATCCTTGAAGATACTGGCACGACTGTACCGGGATTGATCGCTGCTCTTAACGACCTGAGCCTGGCGAACATCGACGCTAGGTTGGACAACTACGATGCCCCTACCAATACGGAAATGCTCGCTGCCTTCTCCGCTCTCAACGATCCTACTACGGCAGCCATCGTGGACGCGGTATGGGATGAAGCAACCTCTGGACACGTCGTCGCTGGTTCTACTGGTCAGGCTCTGATCGATGCCGAGGCGGGAGCTAGTGGAGGGGATGCGACAGCCGCTAGTCAGACTACGATTATAAATGCCGTTGCCGCACTTAACGATATCTCGACTGCCCAAGTCAATACCGAAGTGGACAACGCCTTCGCCACCTATGATCCACCTACACAAACGGAAGCGGCAGCTGCTCACGCTGTTACCGTTGCGGCCATTGCGGCACTGAACGATCTATCCGCCGCTGCGGTCAACGCGGAAGTCGATACGGCATTGTCAGGATACGACGCACCTACTAGAGCGGAGTTGACCACCGACAAGAATACGATTGTCGCCGCTATCGATGCCCTCAACGATCCAACCGCCGCTGCTATATCTACGGCAGTTTGGGGCGAGACGACCAGAGCCTTGACGGACAAGGTCAACTTCGGACTATCCGCTGCGGCACTATCGGCCATAGCTAGTTCGGTGGCAGGTGGAATCAATAACCTAACTGCAGCTGCTATCGCTGACGCGGTTTGGGACGAGGTGGCATCGGGTCATGGAACGTCCGGTACTACGGGAGCACTCCTGACGCTCTTGACCACGATTGACTCCGAAGTCGGATCTGTACTAGCTGATACCAACGAACTCCAAACCGATTGGACTAACGCTGGAAGACTCGATGCCATACTAGACCTAGTGGCAACCCAGGCTTCCGTAGACGCTATAGATACCGTTGTAGACGCTGTCCTAGTGGATACTGGTACTACACTACCGGCTACGCTCGCTGCTCTCAACGATCTCGATGCCGCAGGGGTGAGAACGGAACTGGCAACCGAACTAGCTAGACTAGACGTGGCGGTGTCTACTCGATTGGCTACCGCAGGCTACACGGCCCCTAGCAACAGCGACATCACAACCATCCTCGCTGATACTAACGAACTACAGGTACTACTGGATGAGCTCGTTAGCGGGACGACGCCCAACCGAGAATTTACTACAGCGGCTTTGGCCAACGCATCGGCTACGGGCGGGGATGCTACTTTGGCAAACCAAGTCACGCTTCTCGCTTCGCTATCAGGGGCAGCGGTCAACGTCATCTCTACGGTCGATGCCGGAACGATAACCATTAAGCAGGACGACGACTATATTGGAGCCCATGTCGTCAACCTACCAGTAGCCGATGTCGGTGGCGGACTCCATACGTTTATGTCCGCTGGAGGAACCACGGCAATCGTCATGGGAGTATCGGACGGCGATACCCAGTTGTTCAGCGTGGCAATTACGAAAGGCGATCTGGCCTATGCGTCGGATGTCCTCACTATTCCAATTCCTATCGCGGGAACGGACACTGCTACTGTAACGCCATCGAACGATTACCATTACGATATCAAGTACACGGACGGAGATGGAGACCACAGACCTATAGATGGTAGCTTCTGTTTGCTGCCACGTTACGCAACCTAAGAAAGTAAAATCATGGCCAATGAATTACTACAACTCACCGAGGATGAGAAGGCAAAGTTCTCGGAGTACTGCCTACAACAAGCCACTATGGAGACTACTATACTCGAAGAACTAGGAAAGATTGGCATGGGTGACGTACCACAACTGACCCAAAGACATCGGGCGTTAGTGGCAGGATTCATGCTAGTCGGAACGGAGATGCTCAAGCGGATGGTGGAGCCAGAAGAACTAAACGCGAAGGATTCCAAATGATCGAGCAAGTAGAACAGGAGCAACAACAACAGGCCGAGAAACTGATCGACCCACTAAAGCTGATCAAACTCTGTTGGCCTAGCGTGGTCATTTATAAAGAACAACGAGAGATACTGTATTCAGTAGACGACGTGCCAGAAACGGTAGTGCCAGCGGGGAACCAACTTGGAAAGGACTTCATCGCTGCCCTTATCTGTCTTACATTCTTCCTCAGAAGATCTCCGTGTAGGGTGATTACTTCTTCTGTTGACTCCAACCAACTTGAGAAAGTTCTCTGGGGAGAGATGAGACAGTTTATCAATACGAGCGAATACCCATTGCCACTTGAAGTTAAGCATCAGGATATTCGTAAGATCCATTCCAGCGGTCCGAACAAAGGGCAACGAGTGGACAAGTCGTATCTGATCGGTCGAGTAGCGAAGGAGCCAGAAGGGTTATTGGGCCACCACCTGCCACGTGGTCCTAACAACGCTCCAAGAACGATGATCGTATATGACGAAGGCTCAGGAATTTCGGACGAGATGTACAGGGTTACGGAATCGTGGCGGCATCGGATGCTCGTTATTGGCAACTGCTTCCCTTGTTCTAACTACTTCTACCGTAGTTCCAAACAGGGGAACATTAAAGACGCGGAAGGCAATTGGTTCAGGCAGGTTATACGGGTCAAGGCGGACAGGTCACCAAATGTCCGTTATGCCCAAGCCGAAATTGCCAAGGGATTACCAGCTTCTCATAAGGAGATAGTGCCAGGAGTAGTGTCGTGGAGAGACTTCCAAAACCGAAGACTCCTATGGGACAAGATGCAGCAGAGTATTGGATTGGACGCAGAGTTTTACGAGGGAGCAGAAGTCAAGCTGTATCCATCGGAACATCTGGAGATGGCAGTAGCCAGAGCGAATCGAATTGGTAAGGTCAAGTCGGGGAAGACTCTTGGCGTTGACCCTGCCATGGGTGGAGACAATACGTCGTTCTGTATCTGCGACGAAAACGAAGAGGAATCCTGGACGTGCCACTTGGAGGCTATGAAGACTCCCGATACTATGATTATCGTGGACAAGATTATTATTCTAATGAGCGAATGGAATATCTCTGACGACAACGTCCTAATCGACGCAGGAGGTGGAGGTGTACAACTCGCTAGTAACCTTAGACGTAAAGGATTCAGAAGTGTTCGTGTAGTCAACTTCGGTGGCAGCGTTAAACCGCAGAAGCTGGCAGGGACGGCTCCAGTCCGCAAACGAGACGAAGCGGAAGAACGTCGGGCCCAATATCGAAACAGGCGAGCACAGATGTACGACATCCTCTCCAAGCGATTAGACCCTACCAGCGGAGAGAAACAACACGCTATTCCCTTATCAATACTCGATGCGCCAAACCCTGGCAAGTCTACGCTCCGTGAGCAGATGGAACCAATCCCGAAAATGATTGACGACAAAGGAGTCATCTTCATGCTATCGAAGCAACGGAAGACTCGGGTTGTCGGAGAAAACGAAGAACGCAAGATCACACTTACAGAACTCATCGGTCATTCCCCTGACGAACTGGACAGCCTTATCCTCGCGGTATTCGGGTTGGCAGAACGTAAGGTCAAACTTGGAGGCTCATTCTAATGGTAGATTTAACTGATTTCCAACTACGTGGCATCGCTAACACCGAAGGCGTGGACGATCCTGAACTATTCGTAGACTTGGTCAATACCACTCTCATGAGTCGTATGGATCTGGTACGGAAGATGATTGACCCACGGCGGGATATCGACGACGAATGTGGATTCCCAAAGGACATCGAT
>Ga0114999_10004314_pt1 | contig 17301 bp, 34 predicted proteins | sample ArcticOcean_MG_C_3_FD_89820 | JGI IMG/M metagenome (GOLD analysis project Ga0114999, IMG submission 89820) | Marine microbial communities from western Arctic Ocean - ArcticOcean_MG_CB8_126 | ecosystem: Environmental > Aquatic > Marine > Oceanic | place: Arctic Ocean: Canada Basin | collected...
CTCTCTCCCTCCGCTACACCGTGTCCGGGACGCTGCGTGAGAGAGAAAATCCGAATCCTTACAGATAGGTAGACTCCGTCACCGCGCCCTGTTGGGCGTGCTGGGCGGGGGCAGGAAGGTGGGAACGAAGGAAGCTCGGTAAAGACGGACGGTACGAAGCGGTAGGGGCGGACAGCAGCGGTCGAGACGGACCGAGCAGCCCGACAAAGCAAGATGATGCGAAGGGCGGGGCGAGTTTTGGCCCCGTGCGAGGACCAGCCAGGACAGCGGTGGGGAGCGGAGACTCCCTACGCAGCGTCCCGGACACGGTGTAGCGGAGGAGGGAGTCTCCGTTTCCCACCGCGGGCCCTCACCAAAGAAGCTCGCGGGGCCCACGCGCCCCGCACTAAGAGGAAGATACATGGCGGACAGAATTCGGATCAGACTGAAGGCCTTCGATCACTGGATCGTGGACCAGACCGCGGGCGACATCGTGCGGACGGCACAGAAAACCGGCGCCACGGTCCGGGGTCCGATTCCTTTGCCGACGCGGCGGGAGCGATGGACGGTTCTTCGCTCGCCCCACATCGACAAGAAGAGTCGCGAGCAGTTCGAACTCAGAACACACAAACGCCTCATCGACATCATTGATAGTCGCCCGCAGACCGCTGAGGCGCTTACCAGGCTGGATCTACCGGCCGGTGTAGATGTGGAAATCAAGGTCGATTAGCCAACAAGGCTGAATGATGGCTGGACTAATTGGAAAAAAGGTCGGGATGACCCGGATCTTCGATGAAGGTGGAGCCGCGATTGCCGTGACAGTTGTGGAGGCGGGGCCGTGCTCCGTTCTTCAGATCAAGAGCGCGGAGACCGACGGATACGCCGCTGTCCAACTGGGTTTTGGTGCCCAGAAAGACAACCGGGCAAACAAGGCCGAAAAGGGACACGCCGCCAAGGCGGGCGTCGAAACCGCCCCTCGTCTCGTGCGGGAGTTCGGTGTGTCCGACAAAGACCAGTATGAAATCGGACAAGCGCTTACGGTCGAGGTATTCGAGCCCGGCGATAGAGTCAAAGTGACCGGCACCTCGAAAGGCCGGGGCTTCCAGGGTGTGGTAAAGCGCTGGGGCTTCGCGGGCCGCCCGGCGACGCACGGACATCCGATGTCCCGTGTCCCGGGATCTATCGGGCCGGGTACCGATCCCTCCCGAGTGATCAAGGGGAAAAAACTGCCGGGTCGTATGGGTGGAGTTCGTAGAACGATCGCCAACGTGAAGGTCGTGAGAGTGGACCTGGAACGGAATCTCCTCTTCATCAAGGGCGGGGTGCCGGGGTCCAGAAACAGTTATCTGATGATCCAGAAATGACGCATGCTTAAAGCGCGCTACTACCAGAACGACGGCTCCGAAGGGAAGGCTCAGGCTCTTCCTGAATGGCTTTTCGACGGTGTCGTCCATGAGGACGTCTTGCATCAGGTGATCAAGGCGTACCTGTCGAATCAACGTCAGGGCACCGCCTCGGCGAAATCCCGGGGTGAGGTCAGGGGCGGGGGCCGCAAGCCGTTCCGCCAGAAAGGGACCGGGCGGGCCCGTCAGGGCACCATTCGGGCCGCCCAGATGAGGGGCGGCGGGGTCGCGTTTCCGCCCATTCCGCATTCGTGGAGGCAACGCGTCCCTCGCAAGGTTCGCGCCTTGGCTCGGCGGTCCGCGTTCAACTCCAGGGCGCAGGGAGACCGGGTCGTGTTAGTGGATTCGTTCGCCTTCGACACTCCGAAGACGAAGACCCTGGTGGAGATGCTCGGGAGAGTCGGGGCCGAGGGGAAGGTCCTTGTCCTCACGGATGGCCCGAACGCAAACGTCTACCTTTCGTCGCGAAATCTTCCGAGTGTCGAGGTGCGTCCCTTTGGAGATGAGTCGGCATACGACATTCTCTGGGCCCACGTTCTGGTGATCGAGAAAGCTGCGCTCGACAATGCCGAGCCATCCGCTATGCACCGAGCAGCGATGGAATCGCTGTCCCGGGGAGAGCCGGTGGTGAGGAGTAGGGAGAGGGCTGCCGAGCAGGAACAGGCCGAGCGGAAAAAAGCGAGGCCGCTCCGCGAGAAGCACTCGAGGAGGGTCACAGGGGTGGTGGCAGAGGCAGAAGCCCCCATCACCACGAAGGAAGCCCCCTCAAAATCCAAGCCGAAGACCAAGCCGAAGGCCAAGGGGGCAGCGAAGACCGAAGCGAAAGCGGAAGCCGCGCCGGAGCAATCCTTGGCCAAGTCTCCAGGGGCGTCCGAGAGCGAGCTCGACGTTGCGACCATCAAGCTGCCCAAGGTAGCCGACATGGCGGAATTTCTCGCTCAGTTCGACAACGAATCCGATATTAAGGCACTACAGGCGCGGGATTCACGGAAGACCGTGCAGACCCACTACGAGGTGCGCTTGATGGAGATTTCCACGGGCAAGAAGGGCTGAGGGGACGACGATGAGCAACGTTTATGAAGTGATCCATGCGCCGGTCGTAACCGAGAAATCTGCGGAGGCGATCGAAAGCGACAACGTCTACACGTTTATCGTGGACCGAAAAGCGAACAAGATCGAAATATCTAGGGCGGTCGAGGGCATCTGGGACGTAAAGGTGCGCCACGTGCGCACGATGCAGTACCGCGGCAAGGCGAAGCGCGCATTGATGGGGCGGCTCTCCAAGAACCCGAAGCTCGGACGGCGCCCAGCGTTCAAGAAGGCCGTCGTTCAGTTGGCCGAGGGTGACCACATCGAGTTCTACGAGGTAGGATAACGCCGATGGCTATCAAGAAATTCAAACCGATGACGCCCGGGACGCGCTTCCGCTCCATCGTCGACAACTCGGACATTCTTACGAAGAAGGAGCCCGAGAAATCGCTTCTGGAGGGGTCTTCCAAGTCCGGCGGCCGCAACCATCACGGTCGCATTACCTCCCGCCGACGCGGCGGCGGGCACAAGCGTCGCTATCGTCGCATCGACTTTCGCAGAGACAAGTTCGGTGTCCCAGGGAAAATCGCAGCGATCGAGTATGATCCCAATCGGAGCTCGAACATCGCGTTGGTTCACTATGCGGACGGCGAGAAGCGTTACATTCTTCACCCGCGTGGTCTCTCGGTCGGCACGTCGATCGAGTCTGGCCCCGATGCCGACATTCTCTTGGGTAATGCCCTTCCGCTCGGTAAGGTTCCGCTGGGAACGATGGTGCACAACATCGAGCTCAAGCCGGGCAAGGGGGGACAGATGGCGCGCTCGGCGGGAGCCGGCGTGCAGGTGGTAGCGAAGGAAGGGAAGTATGTTACCCTTCGTTTGCCTTCGACCGAGGTGCGGCAGGTGCTCGACACTTGTCTGGCCACGATCGGACAGGTCGGCAACATTGAGCACAACCTTCAGAACCTCGGCAAGGCAGGAGCCAACCGCTGGCGCGGTCGGCGGCCCAAGGTCAGGGGAGTGGCGATGAACCCGGTGGACCATCCGCTGGGCGGCGGTGAGGGCAGGTCCTCTGGTGGCAGGCCGCCGGTTACGCCGTGGGGCAAGCGCGAGGGCAAGAAAACGAGGGATAAAAAGAAGCAGTCCAACAAGTATATCGTCCGCGGACGGAAACGGGGTAAGGCGACACAATCATGACGCGAAACCCCGATGCTGTCACCGGTTCCGCCGGCTCGAAAAGAGGTCGATTCAATGCCGCGTAGCGTAAAGAAGGGCCCGTATATCGACGAAAAGCTGCTTGCGAAGATCGACGGTATGAACGCCCGCAACGAAAAGAAGGTCATCAAGACGTGGGCGCGGTCGTCCACGATCTCGCCTGACTTCGTGGGGCATACCGTCGCGGTACACAACGGTAACAAGTTCATTCCCGTCTACATCACGGAAAACATGGTGGGCCACAAACTCGGAGAGTTTTCCCCGACGCGCCTGTTCAGGGGCCACGGTGGAAAACTGTCGGACAAGCGGTCCAAGGTAGGATAGCGAGAGGATGGACATGCAGGCCAAGGCGATTGCCCGGCAGATAAAAATGAGCCCGAGGAAAGTCCGTTTGGTTGTGGACCAGATTCGAGGTAAGTCGGTGAACGAGGCGTATGCGATTCTTCAGTTCTCGAAGAAAGCAGCCGCGGATCCGGTTGGGAAAACCCTCCGATCGGCCGTCGCGAATGCCCAGAATAAAGCGTTGGACTCGGGGGACGTCCTCGATATCGATGAATTGAGAATAGCCACTGCCTTCGTCGATGAGGGGCCTACGCAAAATCGATGGAGGGCCGCTGCCATGGGTCGGGCTGCTCCCCTTCGAAAACGGACGAGCCACATCACGGTTGTCGTGGATAACAAGGAATAGAATGGGACAGAAAACACACCCGCTGGGATTTCGACTCGGGATCGTCAAGGATTGGAGGTCGCGCTGGTACGCTGACCGTGATTTTCCGCGAATGCTTCAGGAAGACGAAAAAATCCGGAACTACCTAGAGCGGCGTCTCGCCCACGCGGCCCTTTCGAAGGTGGAAATCGAACAGAAGCCGTCGAAGATCGTTGTGACCCTCTTTACCGCCCGCCCCGGTGTGGTCATCGGCAAACGTGGCGCTGAGGTCGACAAGCTGAGGGACGAGTTGGCGCTGGTCACGAACGCGGAGATTTCCGTGAACGTAGAGGAAATTCGGCGGCCCGAGATCGACGCGCGACTGGTGGCCGAGAACGTGGCCCACCAGCTGCGGCAGCGAATATCTTTTCGACGAGCGATGAAACGAGCCGTCCAGTCCGCTGTTCGTGGCGGAGCGGAAGGCATCAAAATTCAATGTGCCGGACGACTGGGCGGTGCGGAGATCGCGAGAACCGAAGGGTACAACGAGGGACGTGTACCTTTGCATACGCTCCGTGCGGACATCGACTACGCGCAGATTCACGCGTCTACGCAGTACGGGGTCGTCGGGGTGAAGTGTTGGGTTTTCACCGGTGAGGTTGTCGAAGAGCGGCGCGGCCGCACGTACTCCACCGGTGCGTGACGGAGAGGAATAGAGAATGTTAGCTCCCAAACGAGTAAAGCACCGCAAGACCCACAAAGGCCGGATGCGCGGGAAAGCTTCTCGCGGCAACAAGGTGTCTTTCGGTGATTACGGACTCCAGACGACGGAGTGCGGCTGGATAACGAATCGGCAGATTGAATCGGCCCGTGTGGCGATGACCCGTCACATCAAACGTGGTGGGAAGGTTTGGATCCGGATTTTTCCAGATAAACCGATCACGTCCAAGCCTGCGGAGACTCGTATGGGTAAGGGGAAGGGCAATCCGGAGGGGTGGGTTACCGTCGTCAAACCCGGGCGAATGATGTTCGAACTCGAAGGTGTGACCGAAGAGACGGCGCGGCGAGCTTTGGAGTTGGCGGCGGCGAAGTTACCCGTGGCCACCCGGTTCGTCGCTCGTGAGCACCAACTCGGTTAATGAGGAGATAATGAAGGCGTCAGATATTCGCGACTGGGACAATGTCGAGATTGGGGCACGGCTCGAGGAGTTGAAGGAGGAAAAATTCCGCCTTCGATTTCGGATGGGGACCATGCAACTCGAGAATCCCAAGATGCTTCAGCACATTCGGCGCGACGTTGCGCGACTGAACACGATTCTTCGGGAGCGAGAGCTTTCCGATACGCTTATGGCGGCTCCGCCGCCCGAGGCGGCTGTGTCGCCTGAAACGGCGGACGAAATTCCCGAGACGGTAGAATAGAGCGGAGTCAATGACTGAAGAACAATCCGAAACAGAAGGACTGTCCGAAGAGGTCGCACAGCCGGAAGAGGTCGCACAGCCGGACGTGCCGTCGCTCGGCCAGGCGCGCTTACAGCGCAAGGTTCGGGCGGGCGTAGTGGTCTCCGACCAGAATGACAAAACAGTGACAGTGCTCGTAGAAAGGCAGTTCGCCCACCCGCTCTATACGAAGCAAGTAAAAAGGACTAAGAAATACCGGGCGCACGATGAACAAAACGAATTTCAGAAGGGCGATGTCGTTCGGATCGTCGAAACACGGCCATTGTCGAAGACGAAGCGGTGGCGTGTCTTGGAACTGCTCGAGCGCCCTGAGTCATAGGACTGAAACGAAATGATTCAACAAGAGTCGATGCTCAAGATTGCGGACAACTCGGGGGCCAAGAGCGCCCTATGTATCCGCGTCCTGGGCGGTTCGAAGCGCCGCTATGCGAGTATCGGCGACGTGGTCGTGGTGACCGTCAAGGATGCCATTCCCAACTCGCCCGTAAAAAAGGGTGAGGTCGTGCAAGCCGTAGTTGTTCGGACGGCCAAGGAAGTGCGGCGCGTTGATGGAACCTACATCCGGTTCGACGACAACGCGGCGGTTCTGCTCACTGCCCAAGGAGAGCCGAGGGGGACACGCATCTTTGGCCCCGTGGGCCGCGAACTTCGTGAGAAGCGTTATATGAAGATCGTTTCGCTGGCTCCGGAGGTGCTCTGATGCCCAAGAAGGGATCGCCGACGAGCATCGTCAAGGGAGATCGCGTCAAGGTCATCCGAGGCAATTTTCGTGACATGGAGGGTCCGGTCCTCAGTGTGATTCCCCGGAAAGAGCGCTTGGTGGTGGAAGGCGTAAACATGCGGAAACGTCATGAGAGACCGAGCGAAGCCAATCCCGAGGGCGGGATCGTGACTTTCGAGGCGCCCATTCACGTTTCGAACGTGATGTTGGTGGAGCCTGCCGGAGGCAAGGCGAGCCGCATTCGAATTCGTACAGAGGCTGATGGCGCCAAGGAGCGAATTGCCGTAAAGACCGGCAATCCGATCCCCAAACCGTAGGTGGGAGCATAGGTAGATGGAGCCAAGACTATTAAGACACTACAAAGCGTATGCTCGGCCTCACTTGGCTGAACAGTTCCAATGGAGTAATCCGAATCAGATTCCGAAAATCGAGAAAGTCGTCATGAACGTTGGTGTGGGCGAGGCTTCGAAAAATGCCAAGCTCCTGACGGCCGTCGTCGAAGAACTGGGTGTGATCACGGGGCAGAAGGCCGTTGTGACGCGGGCGCGGAAGTCCGTCGCCAACTTTCAGCTGCGCGAGGGCATGCCCATCGGCGCCTGCGTGACACTTCGCAAGAGCCGGATGTACGAGTTCCTAGACCGTCTCGTGAGTGTGGCAATTCCGCGGGTCCGCGACTTTCGCGGATTACGCACGCGCTCTTTCGACGGTCGTGGAAACTTTTCGATGGGAATCCGTGAGCAGATCATCTTCCCGGAAATCGATTTCGATAGGGTCGGTCAGGTTCACGGAATGGACGTCACCGTGGTCACGAACACCAGCAGGGACGACGTAGCGCTGGCCTTGCTCAGGGCGATGGGCTTCCCGTTCCAGGGGGAGATCCCGGTTGTGATCGAGCAACACGCCAACTAACACGGAATAGGGGAAGTCGATGGCCAGGAAGGCTCTGATCGAGAGGAACAATCGCAAGCCCAAGTTTCCGGGCCGGCACCGCAATCGCTGTAATCGGTGTGGACGCCCACGGGCGTTCATCCGGAAGTTTGGAATCTGCCGAATCTGTTTCCGCCAGAAGGCGCTGCAGGGTGAAATCCCCGGTGTCCGGAAAGCAAGCTGGTAAAGGATCGAATCGAACAATGATGACTGACCCGATCGCGGATATGCTCACTCGGATCCGGAACGCCGGATCCGCTGGGCACAAATGGGCCGACATGCCTGTCTCGACGCTGAAGACCAAGGTGGCCGACCTACTCAAGGACAATCACTTCATCTACGACTTCAAGGTTTTGAATGACGGTCGATTCGGGGTGCTTCGGGTGTATTTGAAGTATCACGACCAAGGCCCCGTCATACGGCACCTGGAGCGGGTTTCGACGCCGGGCCGGCGGAGGTACGTGGGCGTGGGGGAGATCCCGCGGGTTCGGAATGGACTGGGGATGGCCATCCTCTCCACGTCCGAGGGGCTGATGTCTGGTCGGGTGGCTCGCAAGCGGGGTGTCGGCGGGGAGCTCATGGCCCTCGTCTGGTAATGAAAATCGAGACGGAAACGAGATAGCCGATGTCGAGGATTGGAAGACAGCCGATTGAGGTCCCCAAGGGGATCGACGTGAACCTGGACGGGAAAGCGGTTCGTGTTAAGGGCCCGAAAGGTGAGCTCACCTTCAATGTCCATGCGGACATGACGGTGAAGTTGGATAAGGGGGTGCTTTCGGTGACCAGGCCTTCGGATCAGCCGAGCCACCGCGCACTTCATGGGCTGACCCGAATGTTGATCGCGAACATGGTCGAGGGCGTCTTGAACGGGTTTAGCAAGACGCTCGAGATTCAAGGCGTGGGGTATCGCGCCCTGGCAAAGGGTCCGGGGATCGAGCTACAACTCGGCTTCTCGCATTCGATCGATTACCCGGCCCCGGAAGGTGTGAGTTTGGGCTTGCCGGACCCGACAACGATCGTGGTCAGTGGAGTAGACAAGCAGAGGGTGGGCCAAGCGGCCGCTGAGATCCGTGCCTTTCGGCCACCCGAGCCATACAAGGGCAAAGGGATTCGGTACAAGGGTGAACATGTGCGGCGTAAGGCCGGCAAGACTGCGGGAGCATAGAGTAGGACCATGAGCCACAAGAAATCGGTTGCCACACGCGATGATCGACGTAAGCGTCGCCATTTTCGCATTCGCAAAAAAATATGGGGCACGGCCGAGCGACCCAGGCTCGTGGTGTTCCGATCTTTGAAAAATTTTGAGGGCCAGGTTGTCGATGATGATGCCGGGCAGACGCTGGTGGGTCTGTCTACGCTTTGCGCCGACCTCTCCGACCTGAAGATCGAAGGCCAAAACGTGAGGGTCGAGCGTGCACGAGCCGCCGGTAAACTCCTCGCGGATCGGGCCAAAGCGCTTGGGGTAGAATCAGTCGTATTCGATCGCGCGGGATATCAGTATCACGGCCGGGTGAAAGCCTTTGCAGAAGGCGCTCGGGACGGAGGGTTGAAGTTCTAATGGCCAGGGAGCAGAAACGGAAACAAGGTCGCGCGCGCGAATCAGAGTTCTCCGAGAACGTGATTCATATCAACCGTGTGGCAAAAGTTGTGAAGGGTGGTCGCAGGTTCTCCTTTACTGCGCTGGTGTCGGTGGGAGACCAGAAGGGTCGCGTCGGCATCGGGCTTGCTAAAGCGAACGAAGTGGCGGAGGCCATCCGGAAGGCTTTCGAGCGGGGCAAGAGGGAATTGGTCGAAATTCCTGTACAGAACGGGACCATACCGCACGAAATCGTGGGTGAGTGGGGTGCCGGCCGCGTGATGCTTCGTCCGGCCGCACCAGGCACCGGCGTGATTGCCGGAGGGCCGGTCCGGTCCGTTCTCGAGGCCGTGGGCATCAAGGACATCCTTACCAAGAGTCTTGGTAGTAACAACCCGACCAATGTGGTTCGGGCCACGATGGACGGTCTTACGAATCTAGTCACTGCGCAGCAGGCGGCTCGGGAACGTGGCGTGTCCGTCGAGGTTATCCTAGGGATCAGTAACGATGGCTAACAAGCTGGCGATCACCCAGGTGCGCAGTGGTGTGGGACGGAAGTTCAAGCACCGCAGAACTTTGACGGCGCTGGGGTTCAAGAAGCACCAGCAGACGGTGGTCCACGACGACACGCCGGCGATTCGCGGCATGTTGAAGCAGGTCCACTACCTCGTCCAAGTCAGTGAGATGGAGTAATGACTGAGTTACACGAACTACGTCCCGCTGCAGGGTCGCATCAGACTTCCAAGCGCAAGGGCCGAGGTCCGGGCTCCGGCAAGGGTAAAACCGCCGGACGCGGCCAGGATGGTCAGAAGTCCCGAAGCGGCGGCTCCGTCCGGCCCGGCTTCGAGGGTGGCCAGATGCCTCTTCAGCGCCGCATTCCGAAGCGAGGCTTCACGCCTCGTAAACGTAAGGTCTACCAGATCGTGAACGTCGGGGATCTTTCCCGTGTCGATGGCACTACGGTCAACGCACAAACGCTCAAGCAGGCGGGTTTGATTCGATCGGTGGAGGGCCTGATCAAGGTGCTCGCCATGGGTGACCTGAGCCAGGCGTACTCGGTGGAAGCGCATAAGTTCAGTGCTGGCGCCGCGGCAAAGATCGAGGCGGCAGGCGGAGGCGTCACGACGGTGGGGCCGGTGGCGGCAACGGAGCCGTCGGCCGAAGAAAAAGCGGAGAACGATGGCTAACCCGATCCCGAATCTTTTCCGGGTCCCGGAGCTCAGAGAGAAGATTCTCTTTACGCTTTTAATTCTGTTGATCTATCGGGTCGGTGCCCACATCACGGTGCCCGGCGTGGACGTAGGCATCCTCCGTCAACAGTTCGGTGCTCTCCAAGGTGGCATCTTGGGGATTTACGACATGTTCGTCGGGGGGGGGCTGAGCCGGGCTACCATCCTGGCACTCGGAATCATGCCGTACATCTCGGCCAGCATCATGTTTCAGTTGCTGGCCGCCGTCTTTCCGACCGTCGAAAAACTACAAAAAGAAGGTGACGACGGGCGGGCAAAGCTGACGCAATGGACCCGGTACACGACCATCGTTCTGAGCGTCGTACAGGGCTTCAGCTACGCGGCCTTCCTCAACAGTACCGGGGCCATTCGCGATCCAGGGTTCATCTTCAATCTGACGACGACGGTGACCCTCACGGTAGGGGCGGTCTTCGTGATGTGGCTCGGTGAGCAGATCACCGAGCGGGGGATCGGGAACGGAATGTCGCTCCTGATCTTCTTCTCGATCATTGAGGGCTTTCCCGCCGCGGTGGCCCGCACGTGGGAGTCGTTCATAGCCGGGCAGGTCCAGATTTTCGCCCTGGTGATGCTGGTGGTCGTGTTGGTTGGAATCACTGCTGCTGTCGTGGCGATGACCATGGGCTCCAGGAAGATTCCCGTTCAAATTCCTCGAAAAGTGGTAGGACGTGGGCGGATCCGTGAGGGGCAGAAAAGCTTCGTTCCTCTTCGGGTCAACTCTGCCGGCGTTATGCCGATCATCTTCGCCCAGTCTTTCATCGTTGTTCCTGGGACACTGGCGCAACTTCTCGGGCAGACGGGAGGCTACCTCGATGTTGTTGCTGACATCTTTCAGCCTGGTACTGTCTACTACATCACCTACGGTCTGCTGATCGTATTCTTCACCTACTTTTACACGGCAATCATCTTCAACCCCGTCGACTTGGCTGAGAATCTCAAGAAACAAGGTGCGTTCATTCCGGGGGTAAAACCCGGAGCTCGGACGGCCGAATACATCGATCGTGTCCTGACCCGTGTTACGCTTCCAGGATCGATTTATCTGGCGTTGGTTGCCTTGGTGCCGTTTTGGATTTTCAGCTTATTCAACATCCAGACGTTCTTTTTCGGTGGCACGGGCTTGCTAATCGTTGTAGGGGTGGGGCTCGATACGGTCCAACAGGCTCAGCAGCACCTGTTGTTGCGCCACTACGACGGGTTCATGAAGAAAGGCCGGGTGAAGATGCGCGGTGGCTCCCGACACGCATAGTCGGTTCGAGGAGAAAGGACTATGCATGTGATTCTATTGGGCCCTCCGGGCGTCGGCAAAGGCACGCAAGGGGTTCTTCTCGCGGACGCGATGGGATGGCAGAGGATCGTGACGGGTGATCTTCTACGCGCCGCGAAGAGTGCCGGTGCCCCTCTGGGGCAAGAGGCCGACCGGTACATGTCCGCCGGTGAGCTGGTCCCCGATCAACTCATCATCGACATGGTGAAGGAGGAGTTGGCCGCCCTGCCCGCCGGGACGGGTGTTCTGTTCGACGGCTTTCCGAGAACCGAGGCGCAGGCGTCCGCGTTCAGCATGATGTTGCAGGCTCTCGGCCGTGCCATCAGCCACGTGGTCGTGCTCGACGCGGAGGATGACGTTCTTACCGACAGGATCTCCGGTCGGCGCTCCTGCCCTACCTGCGGGTCGGTCTACAATGTTGCTCTCGCTCCACCTCGACGTGAGGGCGTGTGCGACAACGAGGGGACTCCGCTCGTTCATCGGCTGGATGATTCGGCCGAAACGGTGCAGAATCGATTGAGCGTCTACCGAAGAGAGACGGAGCCGTTGATCGCTTACTACGGCGGGAGCAAGGCCAGCGTCCACTACGTCCGTGGCGATCAAGAAGTGGGCGAGGTCCAGGCGGAGGTTCGCTCGGTTCTTGGATTGGGCGCGTAGTATGATCCACCTCAAGACCCCCGATGAAGTAGATGCGATTGCCCGGGGCGGCGCTATCATCGCCGATTTTCTCACAGCGGTTCGCCCGCGGGTTCAGCCGGGCGTCTCTACTTTGGACCTAGATGGGTTCGCGGACGAGTTCATCCGTTCCCATGATGGTGCGGTGCCGGCCTTCAAGGGTCTGTACGGTTTTTCGGGGAGTGTGTGCACGTCTTTGAATGAAGAGGTGGTTCACGGCATTCCGAGGGCCGACCGTCTCTTGAAAGAAGGGGATATCGTTTCGATCGATGTAGGGGTCAGGTTGGATGGATGGTGTTCCGATTCAGCTTGGACGTTCCCGATCGGGGAGGTCGATGAGGACACACGTCGTCTCATGGAGGTCACGGAGGGTGCTCTTGAGCGTGCCATGTCGGCGGCGGTCCCTGGGGGATTCGTGGGTGACATTGGGGCGGCTGTCGTGGCATCGGTGAAAGGGACGGGGTTGAGCATCGTCAAGGATCTGGTGGGCCACGGGGTCGGCCGCGAGGTGCACGAAGAACCCCAAGTGCCAAACATCGGCCAAGCGGGTACGGGACCGGAGCTGCGCGAGGGTATGGTTTTGGCGATTGAGCCGATGTTATCCTGCGGGGTTCCGGAGATTCAGACGCTTGAAGATCGTTGGACAGTGGTTACGCAGGATCGGACTCGGTCGGCCCACTTTGAGCACACGGTGGCGGTCACCCACGGTGGGCCACGGGTCCTCACCGCGGCGCCAGCCGAGGCTCGGGCATGAAATTTCTGGACCGACCGGGCTATGCCTTGAGGGTGGTCCACCCTTCCACTATCATTGTAAGCTCTGCAATAAACGTGCTCCGGGGTGTTGAAAATGAAGGTACGTAGTAGCGTCAAACCGATCTGTGAACACTGCAAGGTGGTCCGCCGCCGAGGGGTCGTACGGGTCATCTGTAGCCGCACTCCCAAGCATAAACAACGTCAGGGTTGACCTGACGATCCATGCCACCGATGCGGGTCGAACGTTTTCGGCTAACCCGTTGGCATAAATAGTTTTACCTCGCGGAAGCGGGTTTCCCAGCAACTGAGAAGAAGGCGGTATGGCACGAATCGCGGGTGTGGATCTCCCGAAGGAAAAGCGGATAGAGGTCGCGCTGACGTATCTTTTCGGCATCGGCCCCTCCCGCTCGCGAGTGATCCTTGAGAGCACGGGAGTGGATCCAGATCGCCGCGCAGCCGATCTCACGGATGACGACGTGAACAAACTTCGTCAAGAGATCGAGGGTAAATACAAGGTCGAAGGTGCTCTGCGCACCGAAGTGTCCATGAATATCAAGCGCCTCATGGACATCGGTTGCTACAGGGGTCTCCGGCATCGCCGCGGGCTTCCGGTCCGCGGCCAGCGCACGCACACGAATGCTCGCACGCACAAGGGTCAGCGGCGGGCGATCACCGGGAAGAAGGCGCCGCCGAAGAAGTAGTTCGCGGGCGTTCCAACTCGAAGTTTCAAATAGAAGTGAGGATGGTACCGAGTGGCGGATGATAAAACACCGCGGAAGCGGAGCAAAAAAGTCGTCGAGGCGGAGGGCGTCGCCCACATCAAGGCGACCTTCAACAACACGCTGATCACGATCACGGACAAAGTGGGGAATACCGTGGTCTGGGGCAGCGCCGGAAAGGCGGGTTTTAAGGGCTCCAAGAAATCAACGCCTTTTGCAGCAACGGTAGCTGCGGAACAGTGTGGCCGAGAGGCCGCAGCCCTCGGCGTGAGGCGAGTGGACGTACGCGTTCAGGGGCCGGGCTCCGGGCGCGAATCGGCCATTTCAGCTTTGGCAACTGCGGGAATCCAAATTAAATCGATTCAAGATGTGACACCGCTTCCTCATAATGGATGCCGCCCCCCTAAGAAGCGCCGGGTTTAACAGAGAACAGAATGGCACGACACACTGGACCAGTTTGCCGGCTCTGCCGCCGCGAGGGGCAGAAGCTCTTTTTGAAAGGACAGAAGTGCTACACGGAGAAGTGCGGCATTGAACGTCGTGCTTATCCTCCGGGTCAGCACGGTCCCGCGCACGCACGTAGGCGGAAGCAGTCCGAGTACGCCGTGCAGCTTCGCGAGAAACAGAAAGTAAAGAGGATTTATGGACTGCACGAAAAGCAGTTCCGTAATCTGTTCGAGCGGGCGTCCGCGCGCGGCGGGATTACCGGCGAAAACATGCTCATTTCTCTGGAGATGCGGTTGGATAACGTCATTTTCCGGATGGGCTTCGCCCCAAGCCGTAGCGCTGCGCGTCAGCTCGTTCGGCATCGTCACGTGGAAATTAATGGACGTCTCGTGGACGTTCCGTCCTTCCAGGTGGGTGCCGGGGACGAGGTGGCTATCAAGGCGAAGTCCAAGGATCTCGCGACCGTGCAGGGGAGTCTGGAGGCTCGGACTCGCCCGTCCCTGGTGGAGTGGCTCGCCTTGGACGAAAAGAATCGTGTCGGACGGATGACTCGCCAGCCGACCAGACAGGACATCCCTCTGGCCGTACAGGAACAGCTCATCGTGGAGCTGTACTCGAAGTAATGGAGACTTCCGTGCAGATCGATTTGACCGGTTTAGTATTACCCGAGCGTATCGAGGTTTCAGACGCCTCGGAAGATGGAAGCCGGGCCGAGTTTGTAATCGAGCCTCTCGAGCGCGGCTTTGGCCATACGCTCGGAAACTCGGTGCGGCGAGTGTTGCTCTCGTCGCTTCGTGGGGCTGCTGTTTGGGCGTTCCGGATTGACGGCGTGGTGCATGAGCACCAGGCGGTCCCGGACGTGGTCGAGGACGTTCATCAGATCATCCAAAATCTCAAGTCCCTCGTCGTCACCTTAGACGAAGGCGTGTCGGAGGCGACGCTCGCGATCCGGGTTGAGCGGGCGGGTGCGGTCACGGCGGCCGACATTGTGCCTGTGAGCGGCGTCACGATCCACGATCCTGACCACCACCTCATGACGGTTCAGGATAAACGGAAACTCAACATCGAATTGCACGTCAAGGAGGGGCGCGGTTTCGTTCTGGCGGATCAGCATGAACTGCCGCGCGGGGCCCCGGTTGATCTGGTGCGGATCGACGCCATCTTCAATCCAGTCCGGCGTGCCAACTTTTCGGTTGAAGAGACCCGCGTAGGGCAACGGACGGACTTTGATCGACTCACGCTCGTCGTCGAAACGGACGGATCCGTGGACGCGGAATCGGCGGTGAAGTATTCTGCCGCGTTGATTCGCCAGCACTTCGAGTTCATGCTTTACTTTGGCGAAGGCGGGGTCCCGCAAGTAACTCTCCCAGGTGCCGTCGAGGTGCCGGAGCGGCTTCGCGACCTCTTCGATCGTCCGATTGAGGATCTGGCGGAGTTGAGCGTGCGATCCCGGAACTCCCTTCAGAAGGAGAACATCCAGACTCTGGGTGATCTTGTTCAGCGCACCGAGGACGAGGTGCTGGGGATCGAGAACTTTGGCAAGAAATCGCTCACGGAGATCACAGCGTTTCTGGACGAGCACGAGTTGAGATTCGGAATGCGCTTCAAGTCGAGCGATGACGGCCTGCTCTTCCTGGTGGAAGAAAATGCGGTCGAATCCGCCGAAACGAGCGAGGAGTAACAGCGCGAGTATGAGGCATCGTAAAAAGGGCCGGGCCCTTTCCCGAACGGCGAGCCATAAAAAAGCGACGATGCGGAATATGGCGACGTCTCTCATTCGGCACGAACGGATTGAGACGACGACGGCCAAAGCGAAAGAGTTACGCCCTTTCGCCGAGCGGTTGATCACGCTTGGCCGACGTGGGGATCTGCATGCGCGTAGGCTCGCGGGTCGGTCGATCGCGGACCGCGATGTTCTTGGCAAGCTTTTCGACGAAGTTGGGCCCCGTTTTGCGGAACGCCCGGGAGGATACACCCGGATTCTCAAGTTGGGGAATCGTCGGGGTGACGCCGCCGAGATGGCGCTGATCGAGTTGGTGGATTAGACTGCCCGCATTCTTGACAGTCAGGCATAGATCGAAAATGGGAGCACGGTAAGACATGGCATCGTTCGGATCCCGAAGAGGTGAGGCTGGGGCTTTATCGCTCTATTTGATGGTCGGCGCGTTTCTGTCGGCCGGGGCACTGATGGCTTGGTTGTTCGTACGGGCCGCCCCAGTCGAAGTAGAAGTGGTTGAGGGCGTCGCCGTCGAGGCAGAAGGTCCGATGGCGGCGGTCGTGGCCATCGACGTTTTCGGTGCTAACCCGCTGGGACAAGCGGGCAAGCTCATCACGCTCCACGATCTGGCTGTGCAGAGCCTCGTCGGAACGCAGGCGTTTTTCGTCGAGGTTCCTGGTCGGAGTGGCCCATACCTCGCGAAGATCAGTCCGGAGGCACTGGGGGCCGGTGCCGCGGTGGAGAACGGGTCGACGGTGACCGTAACCGGTATGGTCCACGCCATGTCGGATAGTGTAGCGGATGCATGGGTCTTTAACGGCGGCATAGCGGAGTCCGATAGGATCCTCGCTGTTTTCGCCGAGTCGTTCTTTGAGGCCGAGGAAGTGACGGTTACGGGCCAAGCCCAGAACTGACGGAAACCTGCGGAGAGAATCATGGCCCGAATATGTTACACGTGCGGCAAGGGACCGCGGACTGGGAATAACGTCAGTCATGCGAACAACAAAACGAAGCGCCGCTGGCTGCCGAATCTTCAAACGGTCAAGATCATTACGTCCGAAGGGGAGCGGCGGCGGGTGCGCGTATGCACGACGTGTATTAAAGGTGGAAAGATCTCTAAAGCGCCTACAATGAGTGCGGCTGTAGCCTAAGACAGAGTTTCGGTCGGCGGTACGTGGTGCTCCTGGGGCGTTTAGGCTCTCAGGAGCATTCTTGTTTCTGGGGTGGTCCGAGGCGCCGTACCGGCGGCTTTGGTGCTGTGGTCCGTTCTCAACATTCGAGATGCTTTGGCCACGTTTTGTACCGTGTTGATCGTGCTGCAGGCCATGCGGCTGCTCAAGGAGTTCCGACCTTCGCACTTCTTGATCTTTACAGCGGCTGTTTTGGGCCTCGGTCTACTACGAGTGACGTGCCCCCAGATGTGGTACCACTTTCTATGTTAGGCTTTGAGGCCCCGGCGGTCCAAGAAGTTGGGGCATTCTAAGGAACCAAGGTGATGGTTTTATCGTCTCTGGAGCCGGGGGTA
>Ga0114999_10004320_pt1 | contig 17278 bp, 18 predicted proteins | sample ArcticOcean_MG_C_3_FD_89820 | JGI IMG/M metagenome (GOLD analysis project Ga0114999, IMG submission 89820) | Marine microbial communities from western Arctic Ocean - ArcticOcean_MG_CB8_126 | ecosystem: Environmental > Aquatic > Marine > Oceanic | place: Arctic Ocean: Canada Basin | collected...
ACGTCAGCAACGCAACTAAGAATAAGTTTAAGTTCTTACAGGAGTACGGCATCCCTAATGTCGGTAAGATTTATGAAGGTGTAGTTGAAGCTCACCCTAATAGGACAGGACGCAAAGAAATTATACAGGCGTTTGATTATTTACTAGGCACGGAGGACGCTAGAACCGTCACGTACCACAAAGCTTTCAAGAATGGATATAGAATTAAGTGACATCGCTCCCATGGTGGAGAGATTAATAGCCGATGAGTCTTTCAGAGTCATCCGAGCAACAGAGATGGTATGGGATACTTACGTGAGTGAGTTGCCCTATGATTTCTCAGACCAATGCAACGCTAAGTCAGCTGTAATATTGGAGGACGTAGTAAGAAACAACATGCACAACGGCCTACCTACGGATGACTTCGTAAGTATATGGGCAGAAGAGTTATTATTTGACGTGGACTTTACAGAACTAGCCGAGAGACTCGGCGCATCAACAACAATATGAAAAATTTATTCAGAGATATAGACGTCCTACTAAGGGATGCAGAGTTATCAGATGAGATTACTATCATCTGCAAGAAACATTTACTAATAGAATTAAACAGAATTAAAAATGAAGAAAACAAATAAAGAAGAATCAACACAGGATGCTATCCGTAGGGTAGCTGACTCAGTACGTGACCTACTCATAGAAAAGAACATCGCATACGGAGACTCCGCACTAGGTGGAGCACAGGTCTTTAGTCAAGTGCCGGCTACCGTAGCACTCAGTGCTAGGATAGATGATAAGCTAGGACGCATCAAGACATCGGGCATCAATGATACCACGGAAGATACAGTGCATGACCTATGTGGCTACCTAGTTCTATTGCTTATAGCTATGGAGAAGGAAGGTATCCGCGCTGCGCAACGCTTCGGGTCATGAACGATTCCATAACTAAGGCGTGTGCGGTCTATGGATTGCACGAGAGTCTTATAGGTATGAAGGGAAACTACCCACGTAAAGTGCGAGTCTATGCTATGATACTTCATCATGAGCTAGCGACAGGTATGAATCCTGACTACTCTATGCCGGAGCTATGGAACGATGCTAACTTCTTTGGGTTAAACCCTGAGGAATCTAGCTACGATTCATTAAGGCAAAGGCTTTATGCATTCGACAGTGACAACTTAGCTGTGCTACCTATAGGTAGTATGACTAACAAGTTCATGCAGCACATGACTATCATGGCAGAGAAATCTAACACGGACGTAGCGACAGTATGGTTCTCTAAGAAGAGACTATATCAAGCGTTCCGTTTGAAGATGTTAGCTTATGATTCTGAAACTGTATCAAAAGAAACATATAAATATATTGCTTTAGGCTTGGATTCTCGTTTAGGCTAACGTATATTTACATCGTGTGAATAAGAAGGGGATGGACATGGCATCTACACAGAGCACCTATTCGTTTGGAGCTTCCTCAGAAAACCCTCCATCCCCCGACACACACTAACCTAGTTCACCCGGTGAACTACAACACATTACAAATGAGTATACCTACACAACACATTGAACGTATAGATAAAGAGATGAAGAAGTTCTTCAGTTTCTTTAACGAAGCGTTTCCCCACGAAGAAGGCCGACCTAATAGAGGTATACCTACATACATGAGAGACGAAATCTTCATGTACTTTATAGCTGACGGATGGAGGAGCGCAGGTAAACCAAATGTATCTAAGTACTACGCTATGATGCAGGAGTCTGTTATCTTCTACGTGTTCTGCTTTCAACCTGATTACAATTCATTCAGGAAAACTTTTGCTAGGTATAAGGACAAGAAGGTATGGGAATATCAAGCGTTAAGCGTAGCCTTAAGATGCCTGATGAATCAGGACAAAGGATATGACTACTGTATTCAACAACTAATAGAAGCACCCGAATCTATGGATGCTCGTTGGAAGAATGATATAGTAAAAGCATTAGACCTTCCAATAGCTTTACGTAAATTAAGGAACGAATCAAAATTACACCATGATAAAGAGAAGAATAAAGAAGAAGGGTTATCAGTCTAGCCTAACACCTAATAGTATATTCTCCATTAGGAGAATGCCTAACTTATTAATTAAACAAACCGTTAAAAAGAATCTAAAATGAATACAATTTTCAACGAAGCATTAGCTGACGAGTCATGCTGTGACTTAGACAATCCTCAAGCACAAGCAAGACTACTACTAGGAGTTAAGATACAGAGAGAGAACGAGTCTGGCTCAGTTCGTATCCTCGATACATCACGTTCATCGTTCTATAAAGATGTTGACCATGATGAGCAGGCTGTGTTCGATTCAAGAGGATGGAGAGTAGGAGTTCTTAATGTATTCCTTAACCGATACGAGCGTCGTAGAGCACGTCTTAATAACAAGCACAACGATGAGGTCAACGGAAAGAATAGAGCGCGTGTATTAGCCTCTATTGTACGTGACATCGAGACACTTGAGTCAAGACAGTCAGAGCTATTAACTAAGTCTGACTACAATGTATAAAAATATATGGCAATACATTAGGAATCTCATAATCCCTACCGTACATTTACAATCTAAGCGAACGAAGTCACGCTTACATGATGACGTTACCTTTGACTACAAGAAGAACATAATTTAATTTAATATATATGGATAAACAATTAACAACATTCGACACCCTGTCGAAGATACCGGTGAAGCACCTAGTGTCAAAGAAGGGAGGACTTGATTACATATCATGGAGCGACGCTTGGTCGATACTGAAACGTAATTGTCCTGATGCGACACGTAAGGTGTATGAGTCACAGGCTACTGAGCTTAACTACTTCACAGACGGCAGAACTGCATACGTCAAGGTAGGTATCACAGTAAACGGTGAAGAGATTGTAGACTGCTTACCTGTTATGGACTTCCGTAACAAGAGTATAACAGTTGACAAGCTAACGTCTATGGATGTTAACTCCGCTATCCAACGTTCAACAGCTAAGGCTATTGCAATGCACGGACTAGGGATTAGCCTCTACAGTGGGGAGGATATACCTTCTACACCTAAGAAGGTAGTGAAGAAAGCGTTAGCTCTCAACACACCGGCATTATCTAAGGTGATACAATACTGCCAAGCTAACAAAGACAAGGGCATCGAAGCTCTTATCGTACAGCTTGAAAGTAAGTACACTATAGACGGAGTAGTATATGATACGATTAAGGCATCGTTGTAATGGACACTGAAAATGTCATCGAGTTATTAAGGAATGACCAAGAGTACTATACAGGAATAGGTAGACAGTACATGTCTAACTCCGACATAGGTACGTTGCTCACTAACCCTAAGAACTACGGTGCAGTTCAGGAAGATTGCTTACCATTCTTACAAGGTCGTTTGTTTCATACAGCGATACTCGAACCTGACAAGGCTAGGGTAATGATAAGTAAAGCAGTGGATGTAGCATCACGTAATACTAAGGCGTATCGTGAAGCTTCTATTGCTGCCGGTGGCGAGATGCTTCTTTTAACTAAGGAAGTTAACGCTGTCGAGAAGATGGTAAAGAGTATGCTAGGTCAACTAGACTTCTACGATTTGATACGAGATGACAATAACTTATATGAGCAGCCGGCAATAGGCAACATCATGGGTCATCAATTCAAAGGGAAGGCTGACATCTTAGCAGACGGATATGTCATTGACTTAAAGACCACAGGTAACCTCGACAAATTCAAATGGTCGGCACGAACCTATGGCTATGACAGTCAAGCATATATCTACCAAAAACTATTCGGTAAACCCATGAAATTTTTAGTCGTTGATAAGACTACATTCGAGTTAGGAATGTATGACCCATCATCAGACTTCTTAGGACGGGGAGAGGATAGAGTTGAAGAAGGACTGAGAATATTCAATCAGTTCTACGGAGACGAGCCTACCCACAGTATCGAAGACTACTATAGATACGACACACTTTAATAATAATAATCTAAATTTAATAACATGAGTAATTCAACAACAGAAACAGTATTCGCAGAAGGTTTTTTCGTAGCAGACGCTAGAGATGGAGCACCTGACTTTGTAATGGGAAGCATCAGCGTCTCAAAAGATAAGGCAGTAGCTTTCATTAACGAGCATGCTAACGAGAAAGGATATGTTAACCTCGATATGCTTCGCGGCAAGAGTGGACAGCCTTACCTTAAGCTTAATGACTTCGTTCCTACACCACGTAAGGATGAGGCCGGAGCAGTAGCAGATACACAGGAGATGGAAGTAGCTGAGGCTTCTTCTGATGACCTACCATTCTAAGCATAGCTTAGATACAGCGACAATCAGACGGGATGTAGGGGGTTCGATTCCCCCTGTCGCACTATATAATTTATTCACAATCAATTCACACACCATGCAAGTATCTTACTACAAGTCTCTGCTAAACACTACCGACTCGGTGGTTGTATCGGTGGATGCTATCTTAGGTGGCATCAAGAGTGGGAAGGCTAAGAACTTAGTCACTTCCATTCGCACTGAGTCAGACAAGAACAAGAGAGCTTCACTTAAGAAGCAGCTAGCAGCAGTATGTTTCTCAGGTGTATTTGAGAGACGCTCTGACAGCGCAATACAGAGTCACTCAGGCATTATCTGCCTAGACTTTGATGGATACCAAGGTCAAGACTTACAAGAGGCTATGCGCTTCTTTAAGAACGACGAGTACACATACGCTGCATTCGTTTCACCTTCGGGTAAAGGTATTAAGGTATTAGTTAAGATACCTGCTGAGTCTGACACACACACAAATAGATTCGATTCTCTTAAGGAGTACTACAACAGTGAGTTCTTCGACGTTACATCACGTAACTTATCTCGTGTATGCTTCATGTCTTATGACCCTAGCATGTATCACAACACTGAGTCTAAGGTGTACATGGGGATTAAGGAAGCAGTCAAGCCTGCGTCTAGGGAATACAGTGAGGTTCTTATACCTGTTACTGACAAGCAGACAATCGTTACACGCTTAGTACAATGGCACAATAAAAACCACAACATGAATGAGGGTGGCCGTAACAACGGTCTATTCGTTTTAGCTATAGCTCTTAGTGAGCATGGAGTTTCTCTATCAGAAGCTGAGGCAGTATGCCTACAGTACGAGCAGTCAGACTTTAAGGCTGAAGAGATTCTAGTAGCAGTTGGTTCTGCTTACAGTGACTCTGCTAAGTTCAACACTAAGGTGTTAGAAGATAACGATACTCTAGTAAAAGCTCAGTCAGCTATGAAGAGAGGTGACGATGTCAACGCAGTTAGAGACGTACTCCTTAGAGAGAACGTACCTGCTGATAAGCTTGACAATATCCTTGAGACATTGGAGAAGGAGAAAACATTGGATGTCTTTTGGACAGTCAGTGATAAGGGTAAGGTTACTATATCTAACCATGATATGGATGCTATACTTTCTCGTCACGGTTTCACTCGTGCTAACTTCAGTGGACACAATGAGTTCGTTAGAGTATCAGACAACATAGCTTCACCTATTGAGTCAACAGACATCAAGGACTTTGTTATCAATGATATCATTAGACCTTATGATAACAAGACAGTCTTCGATGCTATCACTAAGGACGGCAGACTGTTTCATTCTAATAACCTAGACATGTTAAAGTCTACGCAACTTACTATGAACAAGGACACAGCTACTACTTCATTCGTTTACTTTCGTAACGGTGTAGTCGTACTGACTAAGGGGCAGGACAGACAGTTCATTCCTTTGTCAGAGGTTGGAGGTTGTGTATGGAAGGACAGCGTAATAGACTATGACTATGTAGATGAAGCAGTCGAAGACTGTGACTTCAAGACATTCATAACTAATGTATCAAATCAAGATGAAGAAAGAATCAAGAGTATGGAGAGTTCGATGGGCTATCTATTGCATAACTATAAAGATGCAGACAATCCTAAAGCTATTGTTCTATATGATGAGCATGTTGGTGACGGGGCTAACGGTGGAACAGGTAAGTCGCTCTTCGCAGATGCTATATCTGAGATTAGAAAGTCTGTATCTATTGACGGTAAGAACGTTAAGACAGGTTCGAACTTCATGTATCAGCGTGTTACTCTCGATACACGAATCTTAGACTTCGATGACGTAACAAAGAACTTTGAGTTCGAGAAACTATTCTCGGTAATAACTGAGGGTGTTACAGTAGAGAAGAAAGGAGCTGATGAGTTTCAGATTCCTTTTGAAGATTCACCAAAGATTATAGTGTCTAGTAACTATGCACTACAAGGCTTCGGTTCTTCATTCGAAAGACGTACACATACGTTAGAGTTCCACGGACACTACAGCCCTAAGCTAAGACCATCAATGGTTGCAGGTCGTAGGTTCTTTGAGAAGGAATGGTTAGACAGTGGAGAGTTCAATAAGTTCTACAACTATATGTTGCAATGCTTACAGGGATTTCTCGACAATGGTCTATATGAAGCTGAGTTACTTGGAGATAGGATGCGTAAGTTCAGAACCTTATGTCCTCCTGAATTAGTTCCTTTGTTTCAATTGGATGAAGATGAATGTCCTTTCTTTGCTCGTGGTCAACAGTATGACTTCGATGAGGTTGGTGGTATATTCACTGCACCGGGAGTTGATGCTGCTTCTGTACCTACAGGCTTAGCATTCCATAACATGATGTATGCATACGGATGGTTAAGATTCGGAGCTAACATTAATGGTAGTGGCAAGATGTTGAACGGAGGATTAGGATTAAAGATACCAAGATGATTACATATAGAGACTACCAATTAGATATCATAGACAGAGCTTCAGCTATCGTTAAGGATAGTGGCTTTGTTTACTTGGCGATGGAAGTAAGAACAGGAAAGACATTGACTTCACTCGGTATAGCTGAGAAGGTTGGTGCAAAGAATGTTCTCTTCCTAACTAAGAAGAAAGCTATCAGTAGCATACAAGGGGACTTCAATTTATTGAATCCTTCCTTTGATATATATGTCATCAACTATGAGAGTCTACATAAGTTACCCGATACACCGTGGGACTTAGTAGTTCTAGATGAAGCTCACGGAATGGGAGCGTTTCCCAAACCTAGTAAGAGAGCCAAGCAGGTTAAAGCTTTATTGCTTTCCTCTAAGGCTAACGTAATACTCTTATCAGGTACTCCCACTCCTGAGTCTTTCTCTCAGATGTATCACCAAGTGTACGGCATACCAAGCAATCCATTCAAAAAGTATAAGAACTTCTATAGGTTCTCTGATGATTGGGTTGACCTTAAGTTGATTAAGATTAACGGATACAACATTAAGGATTACAAAGGGGGTAAGGATTCCATTAAGGAAGCCATGCATCCTTTCACCATCTCTCACTCTCAAGTTGAGTCAGGGTTCACGTCATCTATCACAGAGCATACGCTCTATGTAGACATGAAGCCTAGCACTCACGCTCTAGCTAAAAGGTTAGAGGCTGACTTGGTTGTGGAGGGCAGTGAAGAAGTGTTACTAGCAGACACGGCAGTTAAGCTTATGATGAAGCTTCACCAAATCTATTCAGGCACTGTTAAGTTTGAATCAGGTAAGTCGATGACGCTAGATGATACGAAGGCTAAGTTCATTAAGGAACATTTCAAAGGTCAGAAGATAGGCATCTTCTATAAGTTCACACAAGAGCTTAAGACTTTACAACAAGTGTTCGGAGATGACATAGTAACTACTCTTGAAGAGTTCAATGGTAGTGACAAGCATATCGCTCTGCAGATTGTAAGCGGACGTGAGGGCATATCTTTACGAGAGGCAAAGAGTTTAGTCTATTACAATATAGACTTCTCTGCTACCTCTTATTGGCAGTCTAGAGATAGGATGACAACAAAGGAGAGAGCTCACAACGATGTGTATTGGGTGTTCGCTAGAGGCGGTCTTGAAGATAAGATATACAAGGCCGTCTCCAATAAGAAAGACTACACTACTAAATACTTTAAGAGAGATAGACTATGACAGAACAAGCTATACAAAACAAACGCATCAAACAATTAGAGGCCGAAGGCTACTACGTTCTTAAGCTTATTAAGACTAACAAGAATGGCATACCGGACGTGGTAGCTATAGCCCCTAATCAAGATGTTATATTCTCAGAAATAAAAACCCCGACGGGTCGCTTGTCTAAGCTACAAGAATACCGTCTCAAAGAACTAGACCAACATGGACTACGAACCGAAGTTTACAGGGGAGGGTGATGAAGAAATCACTTTCCAAATAGAAGAAGGATTACTAACGCACATAGCTGACTCAACGTTAAGCATAGAGCAGGCTACATTGGTAGCTCACATGCTCGAAGACAACGCAGGCTTTGTGCCTGAAGGTAATGAGTTAATATGGGGAGGCAAGATTACTATAGAAGGAGAGGACGATGTCCTATTCGAAGTAGAGTATGACAAGCCTGAGGATGGGATACCTACCTACTTTGTATTCAGAGAAACAGAGACCGACACATACCTAGACCACATGTTGGACTTTACTTTATTAATTAATTTTGAAGACTTAATATAAACAATATGAACCAAGATAGAATAACATACATCAACTTCCTGATGGATGAACTACATGAAACCAACACAACTATATACGAGCTCTTAACAGACAGAGAGTTCGAAGAGTTGGATAAGGTATTAGAAGATTTGATTAGCAAACTTCATGACCTTAAGGAATCTATACAGGACAACTAATGGAAAGCAAGATACAAAGCATACTGCATAACGTTAACCTCACGGAGAGGGAGAGAGTAGACGAGCTACTATTCTTAGACGTGCAGATGTATGCGAACATAGGTACTGACAGTTCAGACTATGATAAAACAATAGCTAAAGCAAATTCAATTTTAATATACGAAGCAATTAAAACAGTAGACTTCGACATGGGAACTTCGTTCCTTCTTTTACAAAACTAAATAAAACAAAATCATTATGGGTAAAGCAATAACAGAATCAAGACCTAGACTATCAGGCAATAAGAAAGCAGCATATGACAACCTAACTTCTAAAGAGGATAGAGTATTAGTCATCGGAGATATCCATGCACCATTCGAACTTAAAGGTTACTTCGAATTTTGTAAGGAGACATACGCTAAGTATAACTGTAATCAAGTTATCTTCATTGGAGATATCATTGACAATCACTACTCTTCATATCATGAGGAAGACCCTGATGGAATGGGTGGTGGTGATGAGCTTGACAGAGCTATCGAAGATGTTGAGAAGTGGTACAATGAATTCCCTAAGGCTGATGTCTTAATCGGAAACCATGACCGCATCATCATGCGTAAAGCATTCTCTTCTAAGATACCTAAGCGTTGGATAAAGGACTTCAATGATGTCATCGGAACTCCGGGTTGGAATTGGACTGAGCGTATCGTATACAACGATGTACAGTATGTACACGGGGAAGGCGGAACAGCTCGTACTAAAGCTAAGAACGATATGCAGTCTACAATTCAGGGCCATATTCACACTCAGGCTTATGTTGAACATATGGTGGGCAGGAACTTCGCAGTGTATGGTATGCAGGTTGGTTGTGGTGTAGACGGTTCTACATATGCAGCAGCTTACGCTAAGAACTTTCGAAAGCAGGCTATCTCTTGTGGTGTAGTACTTAACAATGGTAAGACTCCCTTCGTAGAGATGATGGACTTAAACAAAGAATACTAATTTAATTTAATATATATATACATGAAAAATTTATTCCTTGGAGCAGTGCTCCTAACTACAGCAGGCATCGCGTCTGCACAAGATACTGATATAGCTATCGGTAACATTAACCTAGCAGATGGTACGTTCGTAATATCATGTGAGTCGGGTGCAACTATAACAGACTTCACGTTATGGATATCAGCTCCCGATTGGGAAGATGCTCCTGTAATATTGAACGACGAAGAGGTTCTTCCTTTCACTGACACTCATACCTTCACGGGTGTGTCTGTTCAGGAGGGCTTGACACTTCAGTTGCCTCTACCTATATCATGGCTTAATTGGATGAGTCACGGTATGTTCTCAGACCAAGACAACGCGTGTGTCATTGGTGTATGGTCTATCAATTCTTGTATCCCTTGGATATATGAAGGTAACGATTACCCTTTGACTGACTTCGCTGATGATTACTCATTCGTTATGTGTAACGTAACAGAGAATCTATTAGAGGTTGCAGGTACTGTTGAGTATATTTATGTTGGAGAGACTTCAGGTATTGAGGTTGCTTCAGTTCAACTACTTACAGTTCTATACACAGGAGATGCTTTATCATTCGTTACATCAGGTAACATTGAATCGTTTGCTTTCTCTTTGTATAACTCTACAGGTCAGTTGGTATACGAGACTACTGATATCAATGAGGAATGGTATCCTTCAAATCCTACAGGTGTTTACATCTACTCACTTACGTCAGTGATTAATGGAGAACCTAATGTTTCTACTGATAACCTATACATTCAAAACTAAGATGAAGATACTAACTATACTTATAGCCCTGACAGCAGGTTCATTATCAATGACCGCACAGTCAGAATTCACAGGAGCTATTGAGCAACCTACTTTGGAGAGCTTAGCTCTGCTTGTTGATTGTTCTGACGCTGATGTTAATGGAGATGGCCATGTAACAGTAATGGATATACTCGTGTGGACTTCACAGTTCGGAGAGAGTGGTAATCTTGCAGCTGACGTGGACGGTAACGGACATGTTGGTGTTATGGATAAGCTAATCATTACTTCCTTATACGGACAGACATGTGATTAATTCTATACAATAAGAAAGGGGGACATTGCTTAATTGCAGTGTCCCCCTTTTCTTGTTTAATACTTTATGTACTTGAGTCCCGGTTGTGGGTTGTAGTAACACATAACCTCTTGGTCGTTTGCAGAGCCCTCACGGACCTTTCTCCCTCCCCACCTAGTGTTACCCTCTATGTCTTCTAATCGTCCGTATATGATGCCGTCAGTGCATGCCCATATCATGATAGGGTTGATAGTCTTATCAGATAACTTAATTATCTTACGAGCTGCTACAGGTAGAGGCCATGCCTCATCCATGGTTCTGATTCTACCCTTGACTTCAATGTATGCCTTAGTCAAACCATCATCTCCCTTGTAACGGAAGTCTATATCCCACTCACCTAGCTTGATACCTTTACCTCCGAACTTAGAACAGAAAGCATCCATAGCCTTCTGTTCTCTTATCCTGTCGGCATTGTTCTCGTATCTCATTCAGCAAAGATAGGTGTTACTTACCACTCTTCTTTGAACTCTTCTTACTCTTCTTAGTCTTAGGCTTAGAGCTACTGCTTCCATCCGGTCTGTATGAAGATGATACTCCTAGCATCTCGTACATAGCTTCATCGCTTCCGCTACCTGAGTATTCTATAGCTCCCTTGAGAGGGTCTAGGTTAAATCCTGCCATCATCTCTATTACCTTGAGTACTCCTGAACCGTATCCTTCTTCGAATGCATCTCCTCCTTCTCTAGCAAATCTTCCGAATGGATTAATCCCTAGCTCTCCCTTGAATGGAGACTTATCGTTCATAGACTCCCAAGCTCCACTAATAATAGGTAAGCTTTCTAGCATCATCTGACCTGACATAGCAGCCTGCAACCCTTCCATTACTTCTTCTACTTCTTCGTCATCACCCTTAGTGAATTGGAATATATGAGCAGCAGCAAAGAACATAGCCTGTGCAGCACCTAGGTTTAGGTATAACATTCTAGTGTTAGCTTTAGTAGGTCCGTCGTTTCTCATGCTCATTAGAGATTGTCTAACGTTGTTCATGTATAGCAATGGAGATGAAGTGAATGCTGACATGAGTCTCATCACACCATTCTTACTTAACTGTAAGCCTGACTTCTCTGTCTGTCTCTTAGTTTGCTGAGTAGTGTTATAGTTCTCGAACAATCTTAGAGCTTCAGACTTAGTCATACCATTCTTAATGTTACGGTTGTAGCTAGTCATGTATCCCATTACACCAAGTATATCACCTGCTGTAGTAGTTGCTCCTTTAGAAGCTTGGAATATACGTAGAGCTTCACCGAAGTTAGACTCATCATTAATCCATGAGTCAGCACTCTGTCCTGTCTCTAAGCTAGATACATCTCCACGTATAGCATCGAGTACACGTTGTCTAAACATAGGAGAAACTTCCATAGCTTTCTTAAAGTTCTTACCTATTTGAGCGTAAGTCTTAGCTGACTCAACCATATAAGCTACGCCGTCTACAACTTCGTAGACTATAGCCTGAGCTGCGTTAGCAACTACGTTTCCTCTATCCTTTCTTTCCGTGAACGTATAGTCTTGGAATCCGTTAATCATTGAAGACATCTGCTTAGGTATCTGCATTAACTTATTAGATAGTATGTAAGAGACGAATGAATTGATAGCAAAGTTCAGGACCTTAGAGTCTTGGTCTGATGCTTGCCTTCTAGACTTCTCATTAACAACAGCATTAATCTTAGCGTTGATAACTTCAGTAACTCCTAGCTGCTGTAGTAAAGTCTTCACTGAATCTAGGTTCATGACTGTACCTAAGTTCTTAACTCCTTCAGAGAATGCCTTGAACTTCTCCATCGAATCAAAGTGAGACTCTAATGTGTCACTGAATGATGAATCGAATAGGTTCACATCGTCATTGGTATTGCTTCTGTCCTTTAATGCAGGCGCAGTCTCAGCATTGAATATACCACCGAAGTCTCCTCCTTCTAGTAATTGTTTCTCATTGTTAGCTAACGTGCTAGCAGGGAAGTAGTTCTCTACAAAGTTTAAGTTAGTACCATTGGTATGAGAATATACTCTGTTGATGCCGTCGAAGTATTCAGTTGATAAGAATTCTACTGTAGCGTCAGCGAAGTCCATAGCTTCTTGACCTAGAATCTCTGATATCTCTTCGAAGTTTACACCCTGCGCTTCAAGCTTAGCTCTTTGTACACTGTTCTTACCTAATGAGTACCATCTCATTAATTGATTCTTAGTTACTACTGTATCACCTAGAGCTACACCATCACTGTTAGTAAGACCTGAGATAGTTACGTTACCTCTAAGGTGCTTCTTACGGAATGCCTTATAGTTCTTAAGACCTAACTGCTGCGCAAGACTATCCATCTTCTGAGCTACTATAGACCTACCTTCCTGATGCTTAGATATCATATCGTTAAGCTTAACATATATGTTATCGTTAAGGAATGAACCCTTTCTATCTATCTGCTTAACCATAGTACCTAGGTGAGTAAGGAAGCCTGTCATAGTTAGCTTACGCCCCATCTCTCCTAGCTTACCCATATCATATATCTGACGAATCTTCTTTAACCCTTCGAATATACCTGTCTCTTTTAGGCTAGCCCATATCTGTTGACGCTGTGCCTTCAGTTGGTTAGCATCTAATAGGTTACCATTCTCATCGAATAGGTATGGGAAGTTCTCTTGCATCTGTGTCTTAGAATCACTGTCAAGCTTAGCCTTAACCTCTGCTCTAAGTACACGCTTATTCTTTAGTGTTTCTTTAGAAGCATCTAGTACGTTGTCCATGTCCTCTAGTATCTCAGTCACTTGTTCTAGTGTCATCTCATCTAGGTTCTCGAACAACTCAACAGCCATAGCTTCCTCTAGCATACTTACTTCTCTAGCACTTAATGTTTCACCATTAGCTTCACGTAATGAAAGTGCGTCAAGCGTATCAGAGTTAGCAGCTATCTTCTCCTTTATAGCTTCCAATGCTTTCAGGTCTCCCTTAAGCACAGCAGAGATTACTCCTTCTGCAGCTTGGAAGAATGATTGAGCTTCAGCTGAAACTCCTGCTCCCTTAACTTTATTACTCTTAGTCTTAGTCTTCTTACCATTCTTTCTTACGAGGGCAAGCAATGCTTTCTTTTTTACGTTAGCCATCTTAGCTCTCTGCTCCTGCACTACAGCCATAATCTTCTCTGTCTTAGCAATGAAGTTATCTGCTGTAGTATCGACAGTAGCTTTGATTAGTTTATCTACCATAGCTACAGTGTATCCTAATCCTGTAGGCAAAGCTTTACGTATAAACTGAGCTAGCATAGACTGCTGCTTCTTCACGTTCTTCTCTGTACTCTTCATCTTAGATACCTTATCCTTTAATGAATTCATCTCTCTGCTAACATCAGCATCTACCTTGATACCATAGTGTCTGTCTAGGTCTAATACTAGTGACTCCTGTACAGCTACATCCTGTGCTTGAAAGATAGGGTCTGACTTAAGAGTTTCTAATGCGAACCTACGTACAACACCTCTATCCATACCTGCCTTAGACTTAGCTAATTTCTTAGCCTGAGCTGCTACCTTCGTTGCTATATCAGCGAACATGTTTCTACCTGCCAATGGGCCTGCTTCAATGTTACCGAATGCCGGAGGAGCTATGTCTATAAGGTTGATACGCATGTCAGCTTCCATAGCTGCTTGAATCGTAGTCTTATCGAATCCTCTACCCTTAAGTACTTCACGTACAATAGAATCCTTAATGCCTTGCTCTCTACCTTTGTTTATTATCTCACTCATGGATATGTCTCCATCTGCTGAGAACCTAGCCTCTGCTCCTTCAACGGATTGAGTAGCATCAAACTTACCGCTTAAGTTTTCTCCACTGAACATGTCAGCAAGAGATGTCTCTATGAACTCATCAAGAGTAAGAGCATCAATATCAGCCAAGCTTAAGTCCTTAGACTGCGTGAACTGAGACTTAATGTACTTGAACATACCATTCATCCAACTCTTAAAGTTAGACTTAACAGCGGCCTTCTGAATGGTCTCACCTTTGTTAGCTATAAGCTCAACCAATGCTTCCTCCATAGCTATATCTGTGTCACCATGCTTCTCCATTGCTGTCTTGTGCGCAGCTGTTCCTCTAACTAGAGCGAAGCCCTTAGCTAGTAATGCCTTTCCTTTACGTCCTCCTGCTGTTCTTAAGTAGTCAGTCCATATGTGACCGAACTCGTGTATAGCTGTACCTGCTGTAGCTTTGTCAGGGTTAAGGATAATCTTACCATCCATAGTCACACCGTATATAACAGTGCCTGCCTTATTAGTACGCTTCTTAATACGTGGGTCAGCTAGCATAGCCTTGAATGCTACAGCATCTGTCGACACCTGTACACTAGGGAATGCAAATCTTATCTTAGCTACTATAGCGTCTACTATAGAATCAGTAGATGTCATTGAGTCTCCGATGAATGCAGCGTCTGCAAAGTATGAGCCTCCTGTCTGCTGTGCTACTGTAGCTGCAGATGGTGTGTTGCCTGCAATGTCAGCCTTAGCCATACGATTAGACTTAGCTCTCCATGTAGAGAATAAGTTAGCTCCGTGTGTAGGGTTAGATAGGAATGCAATCAACCCTCCCTTAGGACCGTGACCGTAGTTCTTATGATTAGCTTTCTCTACTCCTGAGTTTTCTTTTACGTTAACTCCTTGAATAGCAACTGCTTCACCTTGCTTCACATCCTTTACAGATGTATCACCTAGTGCAGCGTATACTGCTTGAGATGTAAACTGTGTGCTCTTAGCTTTAGTATCTCCGTACAATGCTTTAATGAATGGCTTGTTAGATGTCTGTCCGTTACCGAATAGTAAACCGAATACCATACTTTTGGTAGGTAGAGATAAAGCACTAGTAGTATTGCCTGACGTTTTGTCAGCATCAGCTATTATAGAATTAACCAACTGACCTAGGTTTGATATACCATTAGTCTTGATGAATGCCTGAATGTCTTGTGCTGCTTTAACTTGAGCTTTACCTTTAACCTTAGTCTGAGAATCAATAGCCTTATTGAACTCTGTCATAGCCTCTGTCTGAGCCTCAACAGAGAATGACTTAATGTGTGACTCGATGAATCTGAACGATGCTTCGTTAGAGTTAACAGCAGACTTACCCATCTGCATAACAACCATAGGTATCTGTCCCTCAGGTAGTCTACCTTCAGCCCATAGAGCGTCGAACATATCCTTGTGTGCTGCGTATATAGACTTAGCTTTGTCAACCTGCTGTTGAGCTCCTGCTTCACTAACTCCTGCCCATGCTAACCCTTGGTTTGTACCTGTTGTGTTGAAGTGTAGTCCACCACCAATCTCCATGTCTTGACCTTGTGCATCTTGAACTACACCTGTACCTAGCATGTCTGACATAGCAGGGAACATAGGTATACCTTCGAAAGACTGCCAAGTCTTAGTCATATCAGCAGCGTTCTCAAAGCCTAGTGCTTGAGCTTGTGCATCTGTGATGCCTGCCTCAGCAGCCGGGTCAATCTCTACACCTGAAGAAGGAGTTACCTGCTCAAAGCTTATCTCAGCCTCAGGCATATCATTCATCTCTTTAGCTAAAGCCTCTACGTCTACGTTCTTAGTCTCGGTTGCTGTGTCTTCCATTTGGAAACGAGCATCCATAGACTCCTTCATAACCTGTAGCTTTCTCTGAATCTCGAATCCATCCAAACCCTTAGTATCACCTAAGTCTTTCAGTACAGAGTTCAAGTCATTGTTAGCTTTCTCTTCAGCAGCCTTAAGAACTTCCTCCTTCTGTTCAGGAGATAAGCCTTCTAATGCAGAATCTGCAACCCATACAGAAGATAGCACTTCATTATAGTTTCTAGCCTCAGGGAATTTGTTACCCATAGCATCGTGTGTAGCTCTAGCCTGTACAGTCGTACCTCCTTCTTCAGCAGGTGAAACCTCTACAGTTTTCATACCTAAGAATCCACCCTTCTCTGTTACTGCTTCAACAGGCTTAGAGTCTAGACGGATAGTTGTATTATCATTGTTATCATTCTTAATCCTCTCCTCAGTATGCTTCCTTGCTGAATCCCAATTGTAGTTCTCCTTACCTGAGTTACTATTAGCTTCCTCGTATCCTTTACCGAAGTTAGATGCTATGTTAGTAGATAGCTTATCAACTGACTTTTGAGTTTCTGTCTTCTCCTCTACTTCAACCTCTGTTTCCTCCTCTACAGCTCGAAGTCTGCTACCTGTATCTCTTGCGTCTTCAGCAGCTGCATTAAGAGCATCTATCTTAGACTGTGTGTCTTCACCTATGTCAGTATCTGTGTCAGTATCTGTGTCAGTATCATTATCAAAACCTAACATGGTTTCGAAATCTGATTGCTCAGTACGATTCTCTGTTGTTTCAACCTCAGTCTCTACCTCTACGTCTGCTTCAACTTCCACTTCTGTATCTACGTCAGTATCTAAGTCCATATCAACCTCAGCTTCTACTTCTACAGTAACACCTTCTGTTCTTTTGAAAGCGTCTACGGCTAGCTGAAAATCAATATCATTAT
>Ga0114999_10004322_pt1 | contig 17278 bp, 13 predicted proteins | sample ArcticOcean_MG_C_3_FD_89820 | JGI IMG/M metagenome (GOLD analysis project Ga0114999, IMG submission 89820) | Marine microbial communities from western Arctic Ocean - ArcticOcean_MG_CB8_126 | ecosystem: Environmental > Aquatic > Marine > Oceanic | place: Arctic Ocean: Canada Basin | collected...
CAGCATCCAGCGCCGGTCCTTTGAGAACATCGGATGGCCATCCTGCTCCAACTGGCCCTGGCCGATGGGCCGGCGGGCCTTGGGATCATCCACCGGGATCATAAAATAAAATTCCCGCAGCATCGCCTGCTTGAGGCCGGGTTTTAGTCTGCGCGCCACGTTCACCAGCGGCTTCAGCAATGGATTGGCCAGCAGGCCCGAGCGCCGCGCCGCCGCCAGCCGGCCGCCGCCGGGGCGCGTCCAAACGGCGATACTCTCGTCGCCAAACCAATCGAAGTGGCTGACTTTTTCCTCGGCAAGGATGCGCAGGTGGGCGCCATCATTGTTGCAAACGATCATGCGCGTATAAAAGCCGCCGTCGCGGGTGAAATAGCGGTGCAGGAACGCCACTCTTTTCCCGGACGGTGAAAAGCTTGCGTGGCTCAGGAAATGATCGGCATTCGTGGGCGACGCGCTGCCGACGGCAACCGCGTCCCCGACAGAAACAAACAAAGTCCGCGCGCCGCTGGCCAAGTCCATTTGCCACAAACCGTCATCGGCGGGCGCTTGGCTCTCGATCGAAGCAGGGGCGCGCGATCCGCCATAGCCATAGGCCGGCCAGTAGCGGGCCAGCCGCCCATAGTCGGGGGCGATGGAGGTGGCGCCGTCCGGGCTCAATGCGCCGATAGGTCCGGGCAACGCCGCCTCGGATCCACTGTCAACGTCGTAAAGAACCGCGCCGACGGTCCCTGTGTTCCCATCCATGGTCATGGCGTTATAGATCAGCCGGTTGCCGCCAGGCAGCCATTGGGCGCGGGCGCCCTGCTGCCAATTCCAGGCGCGGGTGGCGCCGATGGGCTCGATCGTGCCGGGACCGGGGCGCCACAGGCAAACCTCGGCAACCGCGTCGCCGCCGGGCAGGCCGGCTTGCATCTCGGGCGCGCGCAACACCACCAGACAATCGTCCGCCGGGTTCCACGGACTGACATCGTGAAAGCCGAAAAAACAGGACGCGTCGTCGGGCGTCTCGGCGATCACCGGGCAATCAGTGCTGGCGTTGGTGGGGCGCAGGGGCATAGCTTACAGCCAATCGGTATCGGGCAGCGGCGGTGGGCCGGCGACTTTGTCGTGAAACATGGATATGGCCCGCGCCGGATCGGCCAGCCAGCGGCCGGCCCAGGCAACGCGCCGCAATAATGCATCCAGGGGCCGCGGCTCGCGGCCCAGGACCCGCTCGAAATAGCGGCGGTGATTGACCTTGCTTTCCGCGGCCATGCGCTGGCTGCCGGTGATGGAATTGGGATGCAGGGTGAAATATGACCAGTAGCCGTCGGCGAGGCGCACCTTGCCGCCAGCCATCGCCATTTCGAGGAGCAATTCGGCGTCCCAGCTGGTGCGGTTTTCGGTGTTGAAGCCGCCGGCGGTTTCGAACGCCCATTTGCGGAAAAACGTCGATTGCTGGATGACCACCGAGTGGCCGTAAGCAAAGCGCCACAAGGAAAACGGCGCCGATAGGAAACGCCTCAAAACATGACCCTCGCCATCGACGATAAAGCCGTGGCCGGTGACCACATCGGTATCGGGGCGGGCACGGAAATAATCGGCAACCGCCTGCAAAGCGCCCGGCAGCAGCGCATCGTCGGCATTGATATAGGCAAAGATATCGCCGGTGGCGGCGGCAAAACCATTGTTGAGGCCGTCGGCGGGGCCATCATCGGGATCCAGAATTACGGTGCTGATGCGGTCCCGGTAACGCTCGATTATCTCGCGGCTGCCGTCGGTGGAGCCGGGATCGACGACGATATATTCGATATCGGCATAGTCCTGCTCGACCACCGAACGAATGGCCCGCTCCAGAAACTCGGCCTGATTATAGGATAATGTGACGATGGATATGATCATGGGGGTTCCAGATTAATGCCGGTGATATTCGAATTGGAAATTGCGCCGCCGGTCCCAATCGCTCTTGGGCGCATAGAGGTCTTCTTGGTCCATGGCCGCCGCGTCGTCGGCCCATTCGTCCACATCCGATGACCGGTAAAGGGCGGAATGGGCGAGAACCATCACGGTGATGAAATAGGCGAGCACGAAACGGCGGTCGGCGCCGAAGGGCGAAAACAAAATGTCCCAGAACATCAAAAAGCCCATGAAGGTGATCAGCGGCATCAGCGGATCGTCACTCACCGACAGCCGGATCATAACCCGGAAGACGATGCCCAAAATCATCGCCCAGAACATGGCGCCGAGGATTCCTGATTCCACCCAGGCGCCGAAGATGACCGAATGGGTGGGGATCAGATCGTTTTTGAGAAATGGTATTTCACCGCCATTGGCGCCGAACTTCAACAGCGCCATCAGGTAGGAATAATATTCGCTTTTTGCCCAGGAGCCGTGACCGAGCAACGGCGATTCCATAATCGCCTGGCTGGCGATAAGGATCTCACTGCGCCCGCCAAGCAGTATACCCATATTGCTGAGCGCTTGCTGGCGTAGGATGAGCTTTGCCTGTACGCCGAACCAGCCGGCTTCGACCATCGCCTCGTAACTTTCCAGAAGGATAAATACCGCCAGCGCGCCAAAGCCGATGATGAACAGAATTTTCACCGGCGATGGGAAACGGTATTTGGGCCCATTACCCCCATACAACAGATAGGCCGCCGTAATGAAGGCAACGCCGCCGCCGCTGCGGAATCCCTGGCTCATGAAAAACAGGCCGATGGCGGCGAATACAAGTGGCGCCAGATAGGGAACGCGCGCCAATGTGCGCTGCTGCAACGCCGCCGCGACCAGATAGACCAGCGCGAAGCCGAGGCCGAATTTCCACGGCTGGGTCAGGCCGAACGGCGGCGGGTTGAAGATGAACAACAGGATGATGCCGATGCCAAGGCCGGCGGCGAACAAGACAACCCGGCGCCTGGAACCGGCGAGCAATAGATAGATGGACATGAAATTCAGCAAGGTGAAGCCGATTTTCGCCCAGCCGCGGGCATAGTCGCGAAACGTGGACTCGACAATCAAGTCGGTGGCAATCTGCGCCACCAGCCAGATGAGGCCCATGGTGAAGATCAGCAAGGGCAGCTTGCGCATCAGAAGGCGGCCGCGCAGCAACAACAGGATCGGCAGCGCCGCGCCAAGCAACAGCTCGGTCGCGAAAATGCGCCCCACCAGCTCCAGCTCCAGAAACGATGTGGCCGGTATCAGGAGCGCGGCGGCGTCGAGAAGGATATTGCGGTCCCGGTCGCGCGGGATGAGCGGCAGCACGCATGGGTCCGGCGCCGGATGGTAGGCATAGTCCGCAATATCCGCATCATATGCGGGCGCGGTGAAATGGTTACTGCGATAGCTCACAATCAAGAAATCCCGTGGCCGAATTCTTCAACACATATGGGGATTTAATGAGCGTTTTCCAAGGTTTAGCCCTTATCGGCGATCAACTTTGCGTATAATTCAGCCAGATTTTTACCATAATCGGCCTGGCTATAGGATTTGGCCACCAATTGGGCGTTTTTGGCGCCGATTTCCCGGGTTTTCGGCAGATTATTGAGGGCCGTCTTAATGGCCGCTCCGGTTGCGGCTGCGTCGCCCGGCGGCACCACAGCGCCGTGAATGCCGTCCCGGGCGATCCCGCCGGCGTTTTTGGTGGTGATGATGTAGCAGCCCGATGCCATTGCCTCGAACAAAACCCGGGCCGATCCTTCGGCGAAGGACGGAAAGACAAAGATATCGGACGCCACCAATCGCTCTGCCAGGATATCGCGCGGCACCACGCCGAGGGCCCGCACCCGCTCGTCGCTCAGGAACGCGGCCTGGGCGCGCCGGGTTTCGGCCTCGATGGGGCCGATCAATTCCAGGCGCCAGGGCACATCGCCGATTGTGCCCAAGGCGGCGGCCATTATGTCGGCGCCTTTTCGCGGGCCGAAATTGCCTGCGAAACTGAGTAGCGGCGCGGCGCCGTCATCGCCCGACGCGGCCGGTATGCCGGCGACAAAATCATTGTCGACGCCAAGATAGATTACGTGAACCCGCTCTGCATCCCAGCCGAAATGCAGGAAGGTTTCCTTGACGAAATCGGAGTTCACCAGCACGTGCTCGCCCTGGCCGATATCGTCTAGGATATGGCGCCAAAGAAGATCGATATCGCCGCCCTCGCCTTTTGCCGGCCAGGTGCCCTGATTGGCGATGAAATAATCCAACAAGCGCGGGTGGGCGATGGAATGATCACAGAGCAGCGCCATGCCCCGCGCCTTGGCCGCTTGCACCGAGGCGCCGCCGAAACCGGCCCGGTAATGGTAAACGCCGGGCGCCCGATCAAGGCCGGCCACAATACGCCCTGCCCACTTGCCGTAGCCGCGCATGGCGGCGCGGTTCATCACATCGGTCAGGGTCTTGAAGAGGCTATGTTTCTGGCGGAGCGCGACCGCCGCCTGCATCACCGCTTCGCTGCGGAACGACGCCGAAACCAGATCATCCGGATAGGTGCCCTGGCGCGCCAGCAATCGCTGTATGCGCCGATTGCCCGCCAAGCCGGTCGCCGCCAGCAATCTTTTGGCGCTTGGGCTCGGATAGGCGCCGGTGATGTAGGCGTCCAGGTTGCCGCGCCGGTGCGCTTCTTCCGCCGCCCAGGACATGTGGAAACGGCCGAAACCGTTGGAGATGACGACCATCCGGCTATTCCCCCCGGCCCCGGCCGAGCCGCTGTCGGGCGGCGGCGGCCAATTCGCGTATCTGGCCGATCAGATAGAGCGGCGGGCTGAGCGAGATACCGATATAGGCCGCCGGCGATTCATCGATCAGCGCGTTGGCGCGGACAATTGTGTAAATGGCAATGGCAATCTCCGATACCAGCAACGAAGCCGCCGCCCCGGCAACGCCGAACAACCCGGCCAACGGCTGCACCAGCAAGATAGCCGCCAGGTTGGCCGCGATATAGGCCAGCGACAATCCTTCGTGGCGGTTGGACGCGTATAACAGGCTCAAACTGCCCCACCACCAGGAATTGACCAGAACCACCGCCAGAAGCAACAAAAACAACGGGTTCGGCGCCCCGATGCGCCCGCCGGTCCAGGCCGACATGATCAACGGGCCGGCAAAAAACAGGACCACGAAGGATACCAGCCCGATCCAGGTGGAGGCTTGGCTGAGACGCCGGTATAGGATGCGCAACAGATCGAAATCTTCGGCCCCATAGGCGCGCGATATTTCCGGGCGCACGGAAATGCTAAGGGCGTTGGTGGCCTGGATGACGACCCGGGTCAGGGTGCGCAAGGTGGCGAATACCACCACCGCGCCCGGCCCCAGACTGGCGCCGAGGACCAGAACCACGCCTTGGATACCAAGGGCATTGCCGAGCGGAAATCCCATGAAGGCCAGGGACGGGCGCAGCATTTCGCGAAACAGGTTCCAATCGGCGTGGCGATATCCGGCGCGCAGCCAGGGCAGATTTTTGCGCATCTGGCGGCCCATGGCGACGGTGCCGATCAGGCGCCCGGCGAGGAAGGCGGCGGCGGCGGCTTCAGGCCCCAACCCGGCAGCGACGGCGCCCGCCAGCAGCGCAAATTCGAACACCCGGATGCCGGTCTGATAGAGGCTGCCGAGCCCATATTGCCCATCGCAATAAAAGCCGGCGTAAAATATCGACGTTTGCAGCGTGGTCAGGAATTGGAGGCCGAGGAGAATCAGGATAACGGCGGCCGGGGAGCCGCCCAAGCGGCTAAGCTGAAACCAATCGCCCACCGGCATGAAGATCGCGGCGACGGCAACGGCGATCATGATCGCGCCCGAGACGGCGGTGACCATTGTCCAGGCGGTCTGAAAAACGCTCAACGCCTCGTCGCGCTTGCCGTTCGAGACAAGCATCGCCATTCGGTGCATGGCGGTGGTAGCGAACCCCAGATCCGAGAGCGCGAGGTACGCCGGCATGGCAAACAGGATCAGCCATTCGCCGTAAAGATCGGCTCCCCAGAAAAACAGAAACAACGGAACGCTTAAAATCTGGATCGCCAGGTTGGCCGCCTGACCGGCGGTGTTGGCGGCCAGGCCTTTGAGGAAGCGTGTCCGCAAGGAACCTGTCATTCTCTTGGCCCTGGCAATGGCGCCAAAGTAATCCTGGGCGGCTCAACTGCCACTGGATGCAAGCGCCGGCCCTTCCGCCTCGGGCGCGCGCTTGGCGATCACCAAAAGCTCGATGCCGTCCAGCTTTGGGACGCCGCCATCGCCAACCGGCGCCGGCGGCGCGTCGTGCGGATAGCTGCTGAAATTCAGGGAAAATCCATAACCGGGCAGGTTGCGGGCGAAAAAATCTGCATCCAGCGCCGAGACATGTTTTTCCGATATGTGGTGCCCCCATTTGAACCCCATCTCGCGGGCATCCCTGCCGCCGGCGTTGGGAACAAATATGAACAAGGCGCCATCGTCTTTAAGCAGGCGCTGGAAGGTGGTCAGGGCGTATTTCAAATCCGGCACATGTTCCAAAACATGGCTGGTATGGATGACATCGAAAGAGCTGGCGGGCAAAGCCTCCAGCGCCTTGAAATCGCCGAGAATTTCGAGCCCCATTTTGCCCCGCCCATAGCCGCCGCGCGGCTGCGATATTTCGAACCCGACGGCATCGAAACCGGCGGCGCGGAACTGATGCAACCCGTAGCCCCAGGAACAGCCGTAATCCAGCAGCCGGCCGGTGCCGGCGTGACGCTCGACCAGCCCCACATTTAGCGACAAATCGCGCTCGGTGCCGGCGAAATTGGTCTCCATGAGCCGGCCAATCTCGGTTTCGCCCGGCATCTCCGTGGTCATGCCCTCGGAATATTCTTGCTGGTAGAATTCCAGGTTCGAGGCGGCGTCTTCTTTCGGATAGCGGAACATCAAGAGGCATTCGGGGCAGCGGCGAAGCTCCAGCAATATCTTCTTGCGCCCCAGAAATTCGGTGTCCGAAGCGCCGCAATATGGACAGTCGCGCGGCTGTACCGCGAGTATCCTTGCCAGGGTTTTAAAACCAAATGAAATCGTCGCCAAAACGTTACCTCAGCCGCGGTGCGGCGGCGCCTGCCGAACGCACGCACAGCACACAAAATAGTACTCGCAATATTTCTTATGGTTATTATTTACCTTTATAATAGGTGCTCTGTATGTGGTTACCGAATCCTTAAATTTTCATAAGTTTATAATGTTTTACCAATTATGGCACTACGCCCACGCCGTTGAATTCCGGCTGCAAATGTTGAATGAACTGGCGCTCATCCGGCGCCAGAACAAGGCGTTTCCGCGCCGGCTTTGGCTGCAAACCCTCCGCCGCCCCACATCAACCGAGGATTGGATCAATTTTCTCCGCTTCCTTGCCCCCGATGAGCCGCTCCATCTGATCGATGTGGGCGCCAATGACGGCTCCTGGTCGGAGGGCTTTATTTCGATTTTTCCAAACACCGCCTTGACCGCGTTCGAGCCGGTGCCGGCGACCTTCGCTCAGTTGCAGGCCCGCTACGGCGAGCGCCCCGGCAGCCAGCTATTCAACTGCGCCCTATCGAACAAAAGCGGGCGCCTGACCATCAATCTCGGCGAGGAAAGCACCTTTGCCTCGTTCGAGGAGTTCGAAGATCACATCGGCCAGTTGCGCGAGAAATCCATCACCGGCAGCGAAGAAGTGACTATCGAGACCCTCGATTCGTTCGCACTCGAAATTGATCCGGGGCGCAAAACGGTCCTCAAAATCGACGTCCAGGGGCACGAGGAAGAGGCCCTTGAAGGCGCGGCGGCGCTGCTGGCCCAGGTGGATGTGGTGCTCTGTGAAACCTCGTTCGCCGTTGAATACAAGAACCGCCAGCCATCGTTTTCGCGGGTCGCCGAATTGCTGCGCCCGGCCAATTTGTTTCCCATCGGGTTTCAGGAATTCGGCCGCCAGGCATCCACCCTTGCCATCGAGCGCGGTGTCTTGTTCGTCAAGGACAGCCTGCTGGATATGATATTCGAACGTTAGCCGAAGCCGCTCAGTAGGCATTGCGCCCGCCGGCGCAAACCCAGACGGTCATCAAGATGATCTTGATGTCCAAAATAAACGACCAGTTGTCGATGTAATAAAGATCGGCCTGAACCCGGCGGCGCATTTTTTCCGGCGTGTCGGTCTCGCCGCGCAAGCCGTTGACCTGGGCCCAGCCGGTGATGCCGGGCTTTACCTTATGGCGGCCGAGATATTGATCGATGATGGCGGCGAATTGCAGATTGTGCTGCACCGCGTGCGGGCGCGGGCCGATCAGCGACATTTCGCCCTTCACCACATTGAAAAGCTGCGGCAATTCATCCAGGCTAGAGCGCCGAAGAAAACGCCCGACGCGGGTGATGCGGGGATCGTCCCGGGTGGCCTGATGAACGATATCGCCGTCCGCGGCATCGGTGCGCATGGAGCGGAATTTGTAGATCACGAACTCGTCGTTGTGGAACCCCTGGCGGCGCTGCTTGAAAAAAACGGCGCCCGGGCTTTCCAACTTGATGGCCGCCGCGATCAGCCCCATCACCGGCAGCGCCAGGCCTAAAAACAGCGCAGCAAGAACCCGGTCTTCCAGGTTTTTGACCAGCTTGCCCCAACCCGATATGGGCCGCTCCATCACCCGGATCAGGGTGGTGTCGCAAACCTGCATGGCGCCGAGATCGGGAAACTTGAAGCCGATCGCGCCGGGGCTCATGGCTGCCTCGCAGTTGAAGGTCTTCAACCGCTGCAATAGTTCGGGCAGGATAGGATGATCCCACGGCAACGCCAGGATCACTTTTTGCACCGAGGTGGAGAACAGATGCCCGCTTAAATCATCGATGCCGCCGAGCACCGGCACCCGGTAGATATTGTCATACTCGCCGGCGGCGTCATCGAGCAGGAACACGCCCATGATGTTCTGGCTGCCGTCTTCGCTGCGAATGCGGGCCAGCAATTCTTCGCAATAATCGCGGGTGCCGATCAGGAACAGATCGTTGGTCAGCACCCCGGATTTTTGCCAGCGCGCCACTTGCACCTGGAAAGCCGCGTGCACCAGGAACAACCCGGCTGAGCCCGCCAGCAGCCATGTCACCACCCAGATGCGCGAAAAATTACCCGAGGTCTTGGTAAAAAACGCCACCAATATGAGTGTGCCGACGATCCAGACCCAGGCCTTGCCAAGCTTTTTAAAATTCTCGCCGAAGCCGTCGGCGAAACCCCGATAGGCGCCGAACATTGCCAGGTAATTGAAAGTAAGGAGCGCCGTAAAAGCGATGGCGACGATATAGATTTGCGGCAAATCAAAGCTTCGGTGGCGGAGGTAGTAGGCGAACAATCCGGTCAACACCACGGCGGCGATATCGGATGCGCCAAGCAGGCCCCTGGATATGGTGCGCACATCGTCGGGCGAATAGCTGCGCCGCTCGGCCAGGCGCCGCTCGGCGCCATCGAAGCCGGGTGCGGGCCGCCGCCGCTCAACCTTGCGGCGCCGTTCGGCCAGCGTTTGCATGGGCGTGTCCAGCAAAGATGCCTGATCGGGTTTGATTTGCGAAATCTTCAACGCCTGGTTCCGTTCACTGGTATCGCCACGCCAATAAGCCACTGAAAACAACGTGGCTTTGGCTGTTTTAAATATGGGGAGCCGGCGCGCCCATTCCAATAAACAATTGGGGAATAAAAATGCCTGATTTTCACAAATAAATGAGCGCCCGGGGGTGTGATCAGGGCCCGCAATCCTCATATGAACAACAGTGTCCGATGTAACAACATATTGCGTTTGAGCGCCATGACATGAGGTTTCAGCCTATCCTCTTCTGGCTCCTGATGGCCGTTGTGGCCCTCGCGCCCCTGCCGCTGGGCGGTAACCGTCCGTGGGCCTGGGCGGCGTTGTCGCTGGCCATCGGCACGTTGATGCTGTTCTGGGCGCTGGGCACAACGTTAAAAAAATACAATGCCGCGCTGTCGTTGTCGCGCATGGCGCCGATCGCCATCCCGTTTCTCGGCGTCGTGATCTGGATCATTGTGCAAGCCAGCGGACTAACGCCCGGCCATTGGCACCACCCGATTTGGGACGCCGGAGGCGGCGGCAAGATCACCGTCAACGGCCATGCGACCGGCACCGCGCTGATGCGCCTGTTGGCCTATGGCGGCGTGTTTTGGCTGGCGCTGAATTTGGGCCGCGCGCCGCACCGGGCCTACCGTGCCTTTTATATATTTGCCGTCGCCAGCCTAATTTACGCGGCCTATGGATTGCTGGTGCAGTTTTACGGCTGGAATACCATCCTCTGGTTCGACAAATGGGCCTACCGGCAGGACCTCACCTCGACCTTCGTCAACCGCAACAACTACGCCACCTTCGCCGGTCTGGGCCTGGTTGTCGCCGTCGGGCTGATCTTCCAGGAATACCGCGACGTGCTCGGCAACCGCTTCGATGCGCGCAAATCGCTGCTGTTCATCTTCGACAGCGTGACGCCCCGGCTTGGCATATTGTTTATCGCCGTCACCGCCCTGGTATCGGCGATCCTGCTGACCCATTCCAGAGCCGGGCTGATGGCCGGGCTGTCGGGGCTGGTTGTGCTTTGCGTCACCTACGCCTTCACGCGCATCGCCGATACCAAACGCATCTTGGTTATCTCCTCCATGGTCGCCGGGATCGGCGTCGCGTTCTTCATGCTGTCGGGCGATGCCGTTTCCAGCCGCATGACCCAGATCGACGGCTCGCTCACCGACCGGCTGCACATGTACCATCTGGTCGCCGACAAGATCACCGAGCGGCCCTGGCTCGGCGTCGGCTACGGCAATTACCTGGACGTTTCGTGGACCATCCGCGACGCGTCCCTTGCCGGCTATTGGGACAAGGCCCACAACACGTATCTGGAAACCGCGCTGGAGCTTGGCATCCCCGCCGCCGCATTGTTGATGCTGGCGATCCTGATCGCCGCCGGAATCTGCGTTTATGGCGCCCTCACCCGCAACCGGGAGGAAATTTTCCCGGTCATCGGCGTCGCCGCCACGGTCATTGTCGGCCTCCACTCGCTGGCCGATTTCTCCCTGCAGATCCCCGCCGTCGCCTTCGCCTTCGCCTTTATCCTCGGGACTGCCTATTCCCAGGCTTGGTCTTCGGAAAGGTAGGAGGCGCAGCCGGTCTGGGGATGGCCCACGTGCCCAGCCGGTCTGGGGATGGCCGGGTCGGCCAGACCGGCGTCGATCTTGGCACCTCGATTAGTGGAACGCTCCGGGCACAATTAAACCGAGAAATTCATAAATTTATTCGTGCGACATCAATTTGACCCCCCTTACGGTTATGACTGTTTATGACGGTTTGTGACGGTTTATGACGCTTTTTGCCTAACCCAACTGGACAGGACGGCTCCTGCGCGCAACGGTAACGGCCACGATCACAGGCGCACCGCCCGGGTGGAATCACCATCTTCCTATTCACAATGTCCAAGAGCACGAGCGCTCGCATGCGCTAATACTTAAATAGCCTGCTGCGGGCTCAGCGCAAGGGGTAAAGGACGGTTGCAATAATTAATTTTAACGTCCGGTTACCGAAATCCGGGCGGGTTTGAAACCCGCCCCTACGAGGGGGCCATGCGCGGGGCCATGCGACGGGCCGCCCCTGTTAACTCCCAGCCACCTTTAACAAGCGCCGCACGATGTCGGCGCCGCCGGTGCGCCGGATGATGGCATTCAGACGATCCGCATCGATGCGCGCGGCGGTCCGGATATCAGCGGCCATGCGCCGCCGCATCGGCGGCGTTAAATCGGCCCACACCATCAGCGCGATGCCGAGCCGGGAAAATACCAGCCTTTGTTCCAGCGCGCCGGTGGCCATGGACATGGTGAGGGCGCGCTCCAACGCCGCGGGTTCGCCTTTGCTAACGAATTCCACATAAGCCAGCCGCGACCAGGCGAAGGGATTGGCCGGCGCCCGTTTCAGGCTTTCGGTCAACGACGCCTTGGCCGAAGCCAGCAACCCCCGGCGCGCCTTGCCCGATATCGCCGCCGCCGCCTTTTTCAATTGCGCGGCGCCGAGCGCCCGCCAGACGCGGCCATCGTCGATCCATTCCAGGGCCTGAAGACGCCCGGCGATTTCGAGATCGATATCATCGGCGCGGCGCGCGGAACCGGGTTGGGCGCCAACGGTGGCCACCGGCGCAATCAGCGGCTCATAGGGAACCTGCACCAGGGCGCCAACCAGACGCGGCAACGCAAGAACGATTAAGAGCGCCTCGATCAGCCCGGTCATGATGGAATTTAAACGCCGCAAAATCCTTATTTCCCTCGACTACTCTGTCTCACCGCGCAGACCCGCGGCCCCGCAAATCTTATCCGGCGTCGCGCTGCTGATCCTCGGCGTAAGAGCCATAGTAATAGCCGGCGTTCATATATCCGTATTTGACATGCTTGCGCAGATCCACCTGGGTCATGGCGACACTCACCAAAGACGCATCGAGATCGCGCAAGGACTTGATGCCGGACAGAACCGCGTCCCTCGGAACCCCATCCCAGCGCACCAGATAGAGGGTCCGCCCCGCCAACCTGGAGAGCACCTTGGGATCGGACACCGCCAGGATCGACGGGGTATCGAGCAGCACCAGATCATAGCGGGCGCCGGCTTCCTCGATCAGCGCTTCCATGCGGGCCGAGCGCAACAGATCGAGGGGGTTGCCGCGAAACACCTTGGAGGTCAGCACATGGGCGCCGGAATGCTTGTCGACGGTTATCACGTCGTCCAGTTCGGCGCCACTTTGCAGATAATCGACCACGTTTTTGGTGTTGTTCAACTTGGCCGCCCGGTGGATCGAGGGCCGGCGCAAATCACAATCGATGATCAGCACCCGTTGGCCGGACATGGCGGCCACCCGGGCCAGGGAAAGGGTGGTCAAGGTCTTGCCTTCCGAGGGCAGTGACGAGGTGACGCAGATGATGTTGTTGTGGGCATCGCCGACGAACATGGACGTGTGCAATCCCCTGATCGCCTCGGTGAACAAGGAGCGGTCGAAGATATTGACATGGGCGTAGGTGTCGCGGCGGGCAACGAATTTGTCGAACGGGATCATGCCGAGCCCTTGCGCGCCGGTGAGCTGCTCGATCTCGTCCGGTGATTTGAAGCGGTTGTCGAGGCGGGCGCGGATAAAGACCAGCAAAAGCCCCAGAAACAAGGCGCCGCCGGCGGCCAGGCCATAGATCACGTTCTTGCGCGGAAAAGACGGTATGCGCGGCGCGATGGCGGCCGATATGATGCGCGCGTCGGCGTCCTGGATATCGTCCTGGTTGCTAACCTCCTTGAAGCGGCCGAGGAAAGCTTCGTAGATTTGCCGGTTGGCCTTGGCTTCACGCTGCAATTCGCGCAATTTCACTTCGGCCTTGTTTTGGCCGCTGACCTGATTTTGGGTCTCTTTAAGGCTTAGGCGCAAGGAGCCCTCGCGGGCCTTGGCGACTTCCACTTCGCTACCCAGATTGGCGACCACTTTCCGAATTTCCACTTTCAGCCGGCGCTGGTTGGCGGCCAGCTCGGAGCGGATTTTGATCATCTTGGGATGCGCTTCTTCATAACGGGCAGACAGCTCCGAAGCGCGCCCGAGTAGCTTGGTTTCTTCTTTGCGCAGGCTCTGGATAGCGCGGGTCTCGAACACTTCCGACGCCGCATTGGTATCGCCGCCGTCTTTCAACAGCTTGGTGGCCACCCGGTGGCGGGCCTGGGCTTCGGAGCGCTGGGTCTGGGCGATGATCACCTGGGAGTTAATTTCAATCATCTGCTGGGCCGAAACCTTGTTCGAGTTGCCGCCGCCCAACAGGCTTTTGGCGCGGTAAATTTCAACCGCGCTTTCCGTTTGGCGGACCTTTTGGCGAAGATCCGTGATCCGCGAGTTCAGCCATTTGTTGGCCTTGTCGGACGCGTCGTACTTGGCGTTCAACTGGCTTTGCAGATATTGCTTGGCGGTGGTATTGGCGATCTTTGCCGACAGCACCGGGTCCTGGGCGGTGAAGCCGATATCAATCACCAGCGAGCGGCCGGCGGTGTGCACCGACAATCCGCCGAGCACCGCATTGACGGCGCCTTCCACATCTTGGATGTGCGCCGCTTGGCTAGCCCCCTGGGCGGCTCGGGCGCGGTCATCGCCAAGGCTCAAGGCATGATCCAGGGCCCGGTCGCGGGCGCTGCGAACCGGGCCCGACGCGGCCTGCAGCCCTTCGCCGGATTGCCCCGACGCGGCTTGCGCTTCTTCGATAATATCCATCAGCCCGGCGGCCATGCCGGTCTCGCCCAAATCCAGGCTATCGAGAAATGAAAGCCCGAATTGCGCCAATCGTTCGCTCAAACCCGGCTTCGGCGCCGGTGCCTCGGCCGCTTCGCCGCTGGCCAATTGCAGCGCGGCCTACCCCGATTGGCCGGCATGATTTCCGGACAAGGAAGTGATAAAGAAATTGATTTTCTTGACCAAGCCGCCCTCGCCGGTGTTTGCGGTGGATTTCGCTGCAAAGGCGCCGGGACGGTCCAGGCGTAATTCGGCGACCACGCTCCGGATCAATTCACGGCTGCGGATCACTTCGACCTCGGTCTGCACAATGGCGGCATCCAGATTGACGCTAGACAAGACATCGTCGACATCGACCACCTGCAATTTCCGGCTGTTGATCATAATCGACGCGGACGCCGTATAGCGGGGCACGATCTGCTGGACAACCAGGAAGGTGATCGCCATGACGATGACGAACGCGGTGGCGATCAGCAGCTTGCCGCGCCAGACGGTGTTGAACAGATCGCGTATCTGCAATTCTTCGGGGCGCCGTAAACCGGCGCCATGGCGGGACGGCGCAGCGGCCAGGCGGCGATCATCGTCGAGGCGGCGCTCATCATGCTGGCGCCGTTCCAGGCCTTCGAACTTGCCGTTATATTTGCGCCGCTCACCGCTATCCCGGCGGTTGGAGGCGAGGCGGCGATCCGAGAATTTTGGGTCCGTTACCAATGTTTGTTATGGGCTTTCAAAAGTGCCGAGGGCGCTTTTAAAAAAACCGCTCCTTTATGGTTATGATGTCGCCGGGCAATATGGTGGTCGCCTCGGTGATATTTTCGGCGCGCCCGGAATTGCCGGCGCGCTTGATGACAATGTCGCCCTTGTCGGCGCGGTAGGTGAAACCGCCGGCCATGGCGACCGCGTTCAAGACCGATATGCCCGACACATAGGCGTAGTTGCCGGGCTTCTTGATCTCGCCGAGAATATAAAACGGCCGGTAGTTCAAAACCTCGACCGTGACCTGCGGCGCCTTTAAAAATTTGCGCAAAGCCTGGGCGATTTTGTTTTCCAGGCCGCGCACGCTTTTATTTTTGGCGCCGATCTTGCCGATCAGGGGCATGGAAATCTCGCCGTTGCCGGCCAGCTCGAAATTTCCCGACAGATCTTTTTCGCCGAATACCGTGATCTTCAATTTGTCGCCGGAACCCAATTGATATTCGAGCGCCGTTTCCGCGATGGCCGCCGCCGGCGGTACCGTGAGCGCCGCCAAGACCGCCATAAGCGCCGCCAATAGAATGGCCGGCCGTGCTATTTGCCGGGACCTCATAGCTGGACACCCAGCTTCAAAGTGGTTGTGAGCACGCCATAGTCTCCGCCACCGGTGTTCCCATCTTTGTGGGTTTTATCGACACCAAGTTCGGCGTAGTAGCGGCGCGAGAAGAGGTAACGCGCCGAGGCGCCAGCCGCGATCGTGGTGTTCACTTGATTGCTGCCATTCTGGTCGTCATAGGTGTAAGAGCCGTTAACCGAGAGGGTTAAATTGCGTAAAAGTTCGTGATCGATCCCACCTTCGAACTTGGTCGAGGTGATGCCGGAAATGTCGGTCGACGTGGTTTCGGTGATCTCGCGGCCGATGCCGGCGGTGATCGTGGTCAGCGGCGTCACGTTCCAGGTCAGATCGAGCGCCAAAGCAAAGCCGTTCACATCGAGAAACTGGGGATCGGCATATTCCTGCCAGAAATAGCCGGCCGAAAACGCGCCATTGATGATCGAGGTGATATCGAAATCGGCGCCCAGCGATATCCGGTATCCGGTGGCATCCCGGTTGGCGCCGCCATCGTCGATGCTGTCCGAATAATCGATGACTTTGTATTCGAACTCGGTGAAGGCGGAATAATTGGAGTTGATATCCAAGGACACCTTGAGCGTGCTTAGGTAATCGACCGTGTCCCGGTCGTCGTTGTTGATGACGGTGCCGTCGTTGGCGTCGACATCGTTGAAATCGGAATTGGTGATGGTGCTTTTCAGGTCCAGGCCAATCTTGGCCACCTTGTAGGAAACGCCGCCATCGACCGTGTATTTGAGGGTTTCGCCGGGCTTCTTGCCGCCGGCTTCGCTTTCCTCGCCGCGCATTTCGTGGCCCGCATCGATGCTGGCGCCGACCTCGATCTTGAGGGCCCTGAGCACATCGACGCGGCCATCGATATTGGCGCCGAAATCCTCGTAATCCTCGGTGGCGTTGGTGGCGTAGCGCCCGAGGGCGGCATTGGCGCCCAAATTCAGGGCGTGCTGCGACCAATCGGACTTGACCGCCAGCGCCGGGGTGACGACGGTGATGAAATCGTCCTTCGGCGCTTCCGACTTGGCGAAGACGTTGTTGTTGTAGGTTTCGTCCAATTCGGCGGTCGGAAATATCTGGAACGAGCGCACGCGGATGCCGAGGGGATCATATTCCGGCTTGGTGCGGCCCTTGACGGTGACGTCCTCAATATCCTGGGCGGCGGCGGGCGTAACCGGCGGGGCGCCATAAATCAGCGCCGCCAACGCCAAAATCACCGGCATGGCGCACCAGCAACGGGTGCGGCCCGCTTGGCTTTGAGAACTTTTTAGAAACAAAGACACGAAATCAACATCAAACCCGCTAATTTACGCCCAAAATCCGGCGCTTCTTACATATTGGGGCAGTTGCCGGATTTAAAAGGCGCGCCGAGGTAATATTCGGTAACAAAGGCGAGACTTTCCGCGCCCCTCTGGCGGTTATTGGTGTGGATATTGATGGCCTGATCGAACCGCTCTAATTGGGGCTCGTGCTTTCGCTGGAATCGGGCTCGGAGGCCGGCTCCAATTCGAGAGATTCGGCGATCGCAACTTCGGTGACCTCTTCCAGGCTTTCGGCCGAGACCGCCTCTTCCAGGCTGGCATCGATCTCGGTGCCGCTGTCGGCCACCTCTTCGAGCCCCTCGGAGGCGCCCTCGGCGACCACTTCGGCGATATCCTCGGCGTCGATGGAATCCTCGTCGGCCAGCTCGGCGACACTTTCGATAACGCCGCTGGTGGAGGCTTCGACCAGCTCCAGGGCCATCTCGGCGTCGCCGTC
>Ga0114999_10004323_pt1 | contig 17275 bp, 20 predicted proteins | sample ArcticOcean_MG_C_3_FD_89820 | JGI IMG/M metagenome (GOLD analysis project Ga0114999, IMG submission 89820) | Marine microbial communities from western Arctic Ocean - ArcticOcean_MG_CB8_126 | ecosystem: Environmental > Aquatic > Marine > Oceanic | place: Arctic Ocean: Canada Basin | collected...
CCACGCTTAAAATCTCTGGGTACACAGTGGCTACGGTGCTGTAGAGGTATGCTACGGTCGTTCCGAGGGCGATAAGCGTGTTCATATTGGTCGTTCTGTGTTTCATCCCGGCCCAAGCGCTAGTGTAAAACTGCCATCCGATCCAGAATTGGACAGGAGTAGAGAAAATCCAGAGAGTAAACCAACTTTGTAGAGGTGATGGAACCCATGGGAACAAACTTTTGAAACTTCCCAAAATCACAAGCAATCCGAACACGGATCCGATGAGCAACTTGCGTTTGAGTGTCTTGATTTCAGTTGTTCTCGCAAGGCGATCCTGATCGCTAGCGGAGGTGTCTCCAGCTACCCCCTGAATACTATAGCCAAAGTCATCTACGTTGGCCTTTAAATTGGGAAGCGTTGCTAAGCTTGGGAGATAGTGGACGCGAGCCTGTTCGGTAGCAAGGTTGACAGTGGCTGAAAGTACACCATCGACCTCGGTAAGCGCATGCTCTACGTGTACGACACACGCAGCGCATGTCATACCTCCTATGTTGAGGGTAATTTCTTCGGTTTCGACCTTGTAGCCGGATCCTTCGATAGTTTGCACGAGGATCGGTATTGTGGTTTTGCTTGGATCAAGGGTGATTTCTGCTGATGCTTCCTCTGTTCCTAGGACGGCGTCGCTAACCCCTTCAATCGCACTGAGAATGCCTACCAGGTCCCCTTCTTCTTGGGAAACGCTGGATCTTGTGAGTGGCAGGGTAATCTTTTTTGAGTTTCTTGATGACATCGTTTCAACTTCAATAATGGCAGTTGTGTGACTTTAGATTAGATTGGTCCCGACTCAAAGATATTATACGGCTCGTGTATACCATCTCTTGTAGGAATCCATTTGATCTTGAGGGTTTTTCAAATAATACGTATAGTGGTTGGGCAGTATGGGTAGCTTCCTATTGATACGCATACTAGAAGCCGAAATTAAGGAGATAGTGTGGTGACATACGAACATATTCTATTGGACCAAGACGAGGGGGTTGCAATCGTAACCCTAAATCGGCCTGAACGTTTGAACGCCCTGAATGCGACCCTCTGGGAGGAAATCATCGGACTTGGAGAACAGCTCCACGCTGATGACAGTGTTCGTGCAGTGGTTTTCACTGGTGCGGGTAGGGGGTTTTGCTCAGGTGCGGACGTGGGGCCATCCCGGGCGGAGGGAGCACCGGAAGAGGCTGTACCTACCAGGGAAGAGATGCTTGATGAATACGGCAAGATTGGCAGGCAGGCCCTCTCAATATACCGGCGTTTGGATAAACCAACAATTGCTGCAGTGAATGGAGTAGCAGCTGGAGCGGGGTATTCCCTGGCACTTGCCTGCGACCTTCGTGTCGGCTCTGAAAATACGCGTTTCAATACTATGTTCCTACAACGGAACATCAGTGCAGATTCTGGGATGTCATATTTTCTACCTAGGATCGTTGGTTATAGCCGTGCGATTGACCTTATTTACTCTTCGCGATTTGTGGGTAGTGAAGAGGCTTATAGGATCGGGCTCCTAGATCGTCTGTTTGATGCTGAGACCCTGGTCAGTGATGCAGTACAACTTGCGAAAGAGATGTCGAAGTGGCCTCCCGTTGTGACACAAATGGCCAAGCGTGTTTTGCAGCATAGTATGGGTGCTTCTTTAGAAGACCAATTGCGCTTTGAAATTCATGGAATGAGCTTGGCTCGACGAGCTGTCAATGATCAAAAAGAATCTCGTGACTTTTTCTTGGAAAAGCGAGATCCTAATTTCACTGGTACCTAACCCTGCTTTCCTAAGATCACTGCCGGTGTCGGTGGGCTGAAATATTTTGTCTATATCAGGGAGGAGATATGCCTGAAAGCAATCGTGTGCGATGGGTGTATGCATCGAGAGATAACAACGAGCTTGCAGATCGGTACGATGAATGGGCTAAGGATTATGACGTCGACCTTGAGCGGGACTTCCGATGGAATGGTCATATTCTTGCTACCCAAGCGTTGATGAAGTATGCCTCTCAAGACATTCCAGTGATAGATGTGGGCTGTGGAACAGGGCTTTGTGGGTCGGAATTGCATAAGCGTGGTTACTGGAATATAGATGGATTTGACCTGTCTGAGGGGATGTTGGCTTTAGCTGACGATCTGGGGATATATAACGAACTTAAGCAGGCGGTACTTGGGGAACCATTGGATTATCCGACGGATGCTTATGGTGCTGCAATTGCTACCGGCGTATTCACAGTTGGACATGCGCCGGCTAGCGGATGGGATGAAGTAGTTCGTATAGTGCGGCCAGGGGGGTATTTTGTCTTAACAATTCGCCCTGATATATTTGAAGTGAATGGGTATCAGCAAAAGGAACAGGATTTAGTTAAATCTGGACAGTGGGAATTACTTGAAGCCTCTGACCAAGTAAAGATGCTTCCGAAAGGAGAGCCAGAGGCTTACCATCAGATCCGTGTCTACAAGATTCTTGGGTAGTAAATCAAGCCGCTACAGTATCATTGGTTTGGCTTAGTTATTCTTCATATAGCAGGTTTCCTAATGTACCGACTGTTTCCTGTATTTCTGCAGCAGCTTTATCCATAGCGTTGGTAGCGTAGACGTATGTGTGCCCTGGGGAAAGTTGTTCCATATAGAGAACGTCTTCGTGATTCTGATAACTTATAATGAGGGAATACCAGTCCGACTGAGGGATGTTTAACTCGGCTAGGCCTGCAGAACTGAGCGGCGATTGTTGCCCCCCTACTAGTGTCACACTTCCGGCAGTAAGCGGGTTGCCTTCTTTATCTATAACACGTACCCACACACTGTCTCCGGTCAAGGTTCCTCCTGGGATTTTCTTCACGACGTCTGCTTCATAACTTCCAGATTGCTTTGGTACCATCCATTCCTCCCCGTATTTGAGGCGTAAATAATCCTCAGGCGGGTTTGGTACAAGAAACGATTCCCCGAAGAAGAGAATTTCCCGTGGTGATTCGAATAGCTTTACAGGTATCACTACACCGGGGAAGATGTGGAGATTGTTATCTGAGGGAATTGCGCAATCCCAGCCCACTCGTATATGATCTTTAATCATGGAAAAGCTTGTCGAGTATTTCCCTGTCATACGGCCTACATGAAAACCATTTTCTTCAAATCCTTGAATAGCTTTGTCTATGAGTTCTTGGTTGACGCCTTGTTCCCACACGATTGACAATATATCGATATCATCGTCCCAGGGGATAAAGCCCTGATCCCTCACTGCTCCCAGGCATGATCCCGAGAAGAGAAAGAATGTGATTTGTAATTCATTGAGGATTCGCCGAGTTTCATTGAGAATTCTTTCAGCTACTGCATGATCCATGGCTACATTGTATCTTAGTGAATAGTCCAGGCTTGCTTTGTCCGCTCCATTACCTGTAGTCATTGCTTCCCCCTTTAAATAGTAACTTATTTCGACATGCCAGCAAACTATTATCTTGTGTCAGGGTAGTGGCTTGCGTGCCGGGCCCTGTTTCTGTGCATTGGCACTCAGTTGCTTATTCTGCTAGACTCGCAACGGGTAACTGCTATGATGATAGTAGCATGGATTTTGATTAGGGGTTAGGGATAAAGACATGTTGGACAGGGCGACGATATCGAGTATCTATGGTGGTTACTGGAATGAGAATCTGAAAGATTTTCGATTTATGACCAACCCGTATTTTCCCCCAGATGCGTTTATGGATTCCCTGACAACCAGAGTGGCTCAACTAGTTAAATCATATCCCTCAACGAATTGGTATGTCTCTGAATTGTATGCTGGGCTTGTTGATTTGAGTAAAGACCAGCTAGTTTTGGCTAATGGTGCAAGTGAGCTTATCGCAGCGATTATTGATTTGTACGTAGACCATCTATGTGTTCCAATTCCAACTTTCGATGAATACATCAACCGTGCTCGCGATCTCGGGAAAACAGTTACCACAATGACTTGGGAGCCTGGTTCTGATTTTGACGAGACCGCATTTATTGAAACTGTTCATAAAAGCGGGGCAAACGCTGCTTTGCTAATTCGGCCTAATAACCCGACTGGAAGCCTTATAACTCGAAAAAAAGCAATAGCGGTTATGGATGCGCTGTGGGACATAGATCTCATAATCGTTGATGAGTCATTCCTGGAATTTTGTGCAGACCCTGAAAAAGAGACAGTCTCTAATCTTATGGACGATTACCCTAACCTCATCATATTAAAGAGTCTATCTAAGATCTACGGAATTCCCGGATTGCGCTTAGGGTACGTTAGCTCGGCCAACACAGATTGGATATCCAGAATAAGACGGCACTTACCACTCTGGGGTATTAATGCGCTGGCTCAGTATTTCGTGGAAGAGCTGCCGAAGTACGATCGGGAATTTCAAGATGCCTGTGCCAGTGTCAGGAAAGCATCTGTGGTTTTGTCCGATGGGCTTGGAGCATTGCAAGGGCTTCATGCATATCCAACCACAGCGAATTTCGTACTCTGTAAGCTTGGCCTGGAGCGCAGTTCTTCATCTCTAGTTGACGAATTGTGGAATATTGATAGGATACTGATTAATGACTGTAGTAATAAGGCAGGATTGGATCAATCATTTATCAGATTAGCCTCAAGGACGTCAGGTGATAATGCTATGTTGGTTGATGTCATGAAGCAGATACTAGGCTAACTATTTGCGTATGTCTCTTATCAAGGAGAATAAATATGGTTAAGGCTTTAATTCTTGCGGCAGGTATGGGGACACGTTTAGCTCCTCTGACTGACGATAGGCCAAAGTGCCTAGTTAAGATTGCCGGTGAGCCAATCCTCTACCATCAGTTATCTATGTTGGATCGTGCTGGTATCAAGGATTGCATTGTGGCAATAGGCTATAAAGGTGAAATGATCGTGGACCGATTTGGGCCAAGGTTCCGTTCAATGAACTTACATTATGTTGATAATCCGCACTATGCGGAAACAAATAACATATATTCTCTCAACCTCTTGAGTCCTTTCGTCGATGATGACTGTGTATTAATTGAGGGGGATGTCCTGTGCGAAGAAGGCATTATCTATGATTTGATCGCGAACAAAAATGGTGATGTTGCTGTGCTTGATTACGTGTCAGGAAATCCTGATGGAACTGTTGTAGCGGCTAACTATAGGCGTGTTACGCGGATGCTCCTCAAGGAGGCGCAAATTAAAGGCATGAACTATAAGCATCTGCTTAAGACTGTTAACATATATAAATTTTCCCAAAAAACCTTGATGGCTCACTTGTTTCCTGAGCTGCAAAAACAGATTGATAATGGGAGCAGTAACATATTTTACGAATCTGTGCTAGCAGATTTGATAGAGTCGCAAGTCATTCAACTAGCCCCCCAGGTGGTCCTAGGACGCTGGTGGATAGAGGTGGATAATCCTCAGGATTTAGCCAAGGCCCAACAGGATTTTGCCAAGCAACCTGTTGTGTAATGGCACACGGGTCTTTCGCTCGCTGTACTAATTGGAAACCCTGTGACAACAGCAGCAACCATTGTTCGTACCATCAGGCTCTTGTTTCCGTTGGCTATACTCCGGTGAAGAATTACTGGATCAGTGGGGCCTATACTTCTTGTAGATGCTTTGGGAAATATTGGGCTCGGGGATCACTATCAGTCGTTTGACAAATGGCAAAGATATGTATTATTTGACGATTGAAGCGTTCATTGCAGTACAATTTTCAAATCTTCTGGTGCATAACAGTTCGATAGATCTCTATTGCTTCCGGCTGGGCGGTATGCTTGCTTTTGCTATAACGGGAGAAAAATACAGGAGGCTTATCTTCGTTTCCCCGAGCCTACTTGAAAATTTCTTTCTGTTTGCTATTTTGGTGGAGAGATTTTTCCTAAAGGTGCTTCCTAAAAACATATTACAATTAATCGTCGTCCTGATACTTCTTTATGTTCCGAAGTTTTTCAAGAGTGGATTTTACATTACAAGCAACTTGCTCCATGGAATTGGTTCCGCGAGTCTATTCTGGGAGTCAATCCAAACTAAAGCCACAGGATTTGCATTGAGTTTTCGCCTTCTTGTTAGAAAAAAATCACTAAGATCCACACTGCCACGGCATTCATGATCGTGAGAAATACTGCGGCCGAGGCTAGATCCTTTGCCTTTTTTGATAGAGGATGCTGTTCAAGGCTTATGCGATTTACAGTAATCTCTACGGCTGAGTTAATAAGCTCAAGAATAGGTATCAAAAACAAGGTAGACAGTAGGAGCGCTCTCTGTATCGCGTCATCACCGATAAGTATTGCAACTGGTGACAGCAGTAGAGTTAGCACAGTGGCTAGACGGAAGTGCGTGTGGTGCTGAACGCCTTCGTTGAAGCCGGCTAGGGAGTATCTGAAAGCTTTGATTAGCCCCTTGATGTCAAACAACTTGCAGTCCTCTGATGGTTATCGTGGATTGTTGTGGAGTATTGGGTGTTTAGGTGTTTCTTTGATAAGGGATGGGGTCGAATTTTTCGAAATTGATGCCACTAAGTCCAGCAAATCTGACAGCCATGGCTTGTAATGCTAATTCGTTGTTATCGATGAGAATGAATTGACGATCCAGTTCGTAGGCGGCGATTCCTGTCGTGCCGCTTCCAGCGAAAAAATCTAAGATGGTATCTCCAGCATTGGAAGATGCTTTGATTATTCTGCGAAGGATTGCTAGTGGTTTTTGTGTTGCATATCCGGTGCTTTCTTTCCCCCCTGGGGGCACTATAGTGTGCCACCAAACATCTGTTGGAAGTTTACCTCTTGCAGTTTTCTCTGGTCCTACAAGATTTGGAGCCATATAGGGTATCCGATCAATAGCATCGATATTAAAAATATAGTTTTTTGGATCTTTCCCATAGACGAGTATGTTGTCATGCTTAGCTGCCCATTTTTTCTTAGTTCGTCCCCCATAATCGTATGCCCAGATAATTTCGTTGAGAAAGCTTTCCCGACCAAAAATTTGATCCAGTAGTAATTTGCAATAATGTACTTCACGATAGTCAATATGGAAATAGAGGGATCCGTTGGGAGCGAGCAGTCTAAAGGCAGACTGCAGTCGAGGTTCCAGGAACTCGATATAGTTGCTAAAGGTGTCGCCAAAAGAAGTAGTCGGGCCTTTTTCTGTCCGGTATCTCAATCCTTGAAACCCGGTACGGTCACCCTCAATATCGCGGGTAGTCTTCAACCGTGTTTTCGTTTGAGTACGCCCAGTGTTAAACGGAGGGTCCAAATAGATAAGGTTTGCTGATTCATTAGGCATGTTTTGGAGCAGTTCAAGATTATCTCCATAGATGATTCGGCTATGGTCCACTTGTGGTTAGCCCCTCTTTAAAATGAATCGTCTTGATGCTAGTAAGCTTGCACTCATATCCTGTTAGTTCTTTTGGATGATGGCAGGAATAATTCCGATGAAAATAGATATTATTCCCTTGCTGTACCAGACTACCAACGGTACATAATGAAGTCAACATGGGATTGCAACTTTACTCATATAGGCTGAATATGTGCTGAATTTACTTGGGTAACCTGTTACAACCTGTAAGGAGAGTGGAATGGCAAAATATAACCTTGTATCTTATGAACAGGATGGTCCAGTTTTAGTAATTACCCTTAATCAGCCAGATGCATTGAACGCCCTTACTCCTTCGATGGAAGGAGAGCTTCACGCTGCATTGGAGCAAGGAGATCGGGATGAATCAGTTCGGTCAATAATCCTGACCGGGGCAGGCAGGGGCTTTTCCTCGGGTTATAACATTTCAGAAAATAGTTCAGAAGAAGGCGACGCGGCCCCTGAGGAAGAAGATGTAGAAGATCAACGGCAAAATGGAATTCAAGCTTGAGGAATCCTGACATGTTGCTGCACGTCATGCAACTTTCTAAACCAGTTATTGCGGCAGTTGATGGATGGTGTATTGGTGGCGGATTTTGGTATTCCTTGGCGTGTGATATCACTATTGCTTCAGAACGTGCTGTGTTTGCACAGCCTGAAGTCCGTATGATTTCAAATTCCTCTGTCCTTTTTGCGTTGCTGTGTGGATGGAAGAATGCGCACCGCTATGCTTTGACTGGAGACCATTTTGATGCCCAAGAGGCTCTTCGTATTGGTGTTGTCAACGAAGTGGTACCCCATGCTATGCTTATGGATCATGCTAGGGCGTTAGCTAAGAGACTAGCTCAAGTGCCTCGAGAGTCAGTTCGGGTTAATAAGATGATGACAACGTATGCACTTGAAGCTATGGGGCTCAGAAATGCATTGAATGTGAATGCTTTCCTTTCGACTGTTGTTCGTGCGACTACTGATAGATCCGATGTAGCTCATTTAGATCAGGCTCGACTTGAAGGAGGTTTTAGGGCCTTTCTTGAGGCGCGCGATGGCCCATTTAGGCCGGAACCTTTTGGTCCACGGAGTAAGCCGCGAGAATAGTAGGGATGCTAGTAGCGCTTTACGAGCGCGGAGGCAACGCTGGTACCTTACAGCGGCGGAACGAGCTTTCGAAATAGGGTGAAGTTCCTCTGTTAAATTCGGTTTACCACCAGATGGCCTCTTTTCCTATATATGACCATAGGTATCCAGAAGAAATCAGCTATGGATTGAGGGGTCAACTGGATAGGGGTATTATGCGTTTCCTCGTAAGGGAACTGCTCCGGGGGGTATTGGCTTCTTAGCAAAAAATATGAACCCTACGCCAATCAACATAGTTACAATAAATACCGAGAACGCAACATTATAACTGCCAGTAGTGTCATAGACCCAACCGGCGAACACTGGCCCTATAACCGTTGTGGGAATATGAAACAACTGATTGAACCCTCGTATTGTAGCGTAGTTCTTTCTCCCAAAATATTCTCCGATTATTGCCATATATACGGGAATAGCTCCGCCATAAGCAATTCCGTATACCACGACAAAAACCCAAACCATTCCCATACTGGTTGCGGTCATCAGTATGTATACGCCAACTGCTTGGAGGAGTATCGTGCCTATCAAAAGATGCCTTTTGTCTATATAGTCTCCAAGGATCCCGAATCCAAGGCGTCCTATGATGCTAATGGATACCATGCCTCCCAGGGCTGCACTTGCTTGTACGAGGGGGATATCACGAACTTCTGTAAGATATATGATTTGATGCACAACTATGGAAGTCATTGCGAATGCCCGAGCTCCGGTTCCAAGGATTAACATCCAGAAAGCGAAGCTTTGTAGAGATTCTTTAACGGAGAAGTCATAGGTATCTGGCAGTATGGTTTCTGATAGATGAGCGTTGTTTAGAGTTTCGTCATTTGCAGTTCGTGCAGCTAGTAAATCTTCCTCGGTGTCTCCATCTGGTAAGTAGCCGTATTGTTCGGGTTTGTGCCTCAGCAGTAGAGAAATCGGGATGATGATTACAAATACTCCAACCCCAGCAAGAAAAGCGGTGTCACGCCAACCCACTCTGTCCACCAGGTATCCCAGGAAAAACACGGTGAAGCCGCTTCCTCCAGCTCCCATTGAGAATATTGCAAAAGCCCTTGATCTCTTCCTGATGAACCATGCGTTTACTGCGGCCATACTGGCGTGTCCGAAACCTGTGTTATACCCGATTGACATCCATCCTGCATAAAGTAGAACGAATGCTACGAAGGAGCTAACATGTATTGGGCCGACGGAAAACTCAGAGATGCCACTCATAACCATGAATCCGATCCCGGTTACAACGGCTCCTATAATGGCCATTAACCTTGGGCCGAATTTATCTACAGCCCAACCGATTACAGGACCTTCAAGGCCACCTTCAAGGCGTGAGAGGGAAATAACTAGGGCACCTGCTGCCGCGGTCCAACCGAATTCGTCCAACAGAGCCTTGTAGAAGATGGGAAAGCCATAGAACCATATCCCAGCTCCGTACACGTTGATAGCGGCGGCGGCTGCCACGATGTACCATCCGTAAAAAATTCGCGGTCTATTTGTAGGTGTTCTTTTAGTTACCACTGTGTTGGCATTGTAACATGCTAATCGTCGAGGATGAGGATAATGAGAGGATTCATGATACGTTAGATGGATAATTCATTAGTATAAGTGACCGTTATCCGGCTACGATATTCAAAACCTATTAATGTAAGGATAAGAGTTGATCTATGATGCATCAGAGATGCTCAGATTGCGCTATGCCTATCTTGGCAAATGTTGAGGGAAGTCATGTTTCGTATGGATGATCAATGGCTTTAGTGGATGAAGATTGATTCTCTGGAGATGGCTCTTCCCTTTTTACTATTGCCAATAGTATACCGATTGTTGGCACGAGCCACATAAGTATCCAAATACATGACAGTATGATTGGGAATTCATCCTGGAGTATCCAAACCATCGGAATAGCGAAAATCAAGGTTATAGGAAAAAAAATTGCTGAGGCGAGAAAATAAACTAACCCAAGTTCAGAGAGTACCGTTATCCACGTCCAGAACATAACAGCCATGGAGCTAATGAATCCGACCGAGATCCCTAGTGTGCCTAATATTTGCCAGGGGTTAATCTTCCGTGAGTTCATCAGCTTGCTCGCAGTCTTCGATTTGGGGTGTTTGCCGATTTGTGGAAACTAATCTGAAGGTATGTCTGGCAAGAGAAGCTACATATAGTGTAATGATAACCCCTCCAACAGAAATTGCGAGAGAAGCTGAAAATACAGCTGCGACTGATCCGACCACCAGGCCACCCAACGGGGTGAAGCCAAAAGTTAACCCATAGATCCCTAAAATTCGCCCTCTCATTTTGTCGATCGACAGGAGTTGCAGCATTGTTGCCATAGTCACATCGTATGCCATCAGCGCTCCACCAACTAAGGCTACGAGCAGTAATGAAACTATGAACCAAGGAGACAGTGCAAATAAAACTAACGATATTCCTGCTGATAAGGCGGCTACTGTTAGGAGCACACCTTTTCGATGGAAATCTCCAAGGCTTGCAACCGCTATGGTACTCAGCGCCGAGCCGAAACCACTTGCTGCAGATAGATACCCGAGCCCCACTGGGCCGACCTCTAGAACGTCTCTTGCCATGACAGGCATCATTACAAAATGAGAAAAGCCGAAGGCTTCCATGAATAAACTCAGAATTAGGAGTCGCTTGATCGTTGAATTTCCCCAGGCGTAGATCATTCCCTGCTTGATTCCCTCCCAGAATGGAGCCTTGATATTCGTGCTAGGTGAATTTCTAGGTATACGCCACAGGAATGCTATGCCGAGCAGAGAACCCAACGTGGCAAATAAATAAGCGCTCCCTATACCAAATTGTGCTATTAAGCTTCCGGCCACCAGAGACCCGATAATGCGACTGATGTTCATAGCAGCGAGCCTTGCAGCCATTGCGTTTAGCAGGCGCTCAGGCCCAACTAAACTATAAGCCAGGGAATTATTTCCTGGAATTTGGATGGCCATAGCTAGACCTTGTGCAAATGCTAGCAGTGGCATGTGCCAGAGTTCAATTGTGCTGGTTATGACTAGTACTGCAGTGATTCCACTTGCGATCCCGGTGCATAAGTGCACAGCGGTTATCACCTTGCGCTTCTCAAATCTATCAACTATGGCTCCCCCAATAGTTCCGAAAGATACCAATCCCAAACCTTGTATGCCTGCGATTGCTCCTACCCAAAATGCTGAATCGGTCATGTTTAATACTAGCCAGCCCTGTGCAAGCATACGGGTTCCCATAGACATTGAGGAGAAGAGGATGCTTAACCACAACCACCGAAATGGGATCACTTCAAATGAATGAAAAATAGAAGGAAATTTATGAGGAATAATTCCGGGTTCGTATTTGGGAGTGCCGTCCAAATTCATTGATGTATTGCCTTCAAGCTATACGGTATTTTTTAACCTGCTTCTCTATACTATAGCGCTGGTCAATTTTTATCGGATTTAGGTACGCCTTGGATGTATCATTGACTGGGTTCCATCTTTACGAAAGCACTTGCTACCCGACATAGTTAAGCGCAAACTGGTGAGCAAACTGAATTTAAGGGGGAAACAATGCCTGAAAATATTATTACCCAAACTGTGACTTTTCGCGCCAATGGCAACACAGCTGACGGGTACCTTGCTCGCCCTGCGGGTGAAGGCTCCCACTCTGCTGTTATCGTAATTCAAGAATGGTGGGGAGTCGATGCGCATATCAAAGATGTGACAGAGCGTTTTGCTCGCCTTGGATTTGCTGCCATAGCGCCTGATTTGTATCACGGTCAGGCAACGGCTGAGCCTGATGAAGCGATGAAGTTGATGATGGAGCTCGAATACGAGACGGCTGCAAAGGAAATTGATGGAGCTGCAGAATGGCTCCTTAGCCAGTCGTATGCCAGTGGTCCGAAGTTTGGATGTGTTGGGTATTGTATGGGGGGAGGGCTCGTTTTAACGACTGCTATAAGGAATCACAATGTTGCGGGGGCTATCGTCTATTATGGTGGTATTCCTAACCCGGCGGAAAGTTTGTCTGGCATTGAAGCACCTGTCCTCGCGTTTTATGGTGATGGGGAGGCGGATACAGCCAATGAACTGGAAAAAGTCCTGAATGAACATAACAAAGACATAGAGGTTCATATCTACGAAGGTGCGGCTCATGGGTTTTTCAACGATTCTAACGAGGGTGGATACGACCTGGCGGCTGCTTATGATACTTGGCCAAGGGCTATCCAGTTCTTTAAGGAGAATATTCGATAGGCGCATCCTACTATAACGTGGCTACAACAACATCCCGTCTCTCCTTTAAGAAGACGGGATGTTGTTGTAGATCGGATACCCTACATAGCGTTAGCATTCGTCCGGTTCAATTTAGGCTTATAGGCCACCACTTTGACACTGACTACAGCGGGGGCACTTGGATCGTAGATGCGTGCTGTCCCACCTTCCGCGTCGATAGAGATGTTCGTAAAACCAGCGTTTTCCAACCGGGTAAGGTAGGACTCCCGGTCTTCAGCCCCGGTTATACAGGAGGCCCACTTTTCAGTGTCGCTTCGCAGAGCTTCTGGCACTGGGCCGAGGGACATCATGTCCGAAATGTGTAAGCGGCCACCTGAAGAGAGTATTCGAAAGCTTTCGCGTGCTACTGCATCTTTGTCAGGGGATAGGCATACCACGCAGTTGGAAATGACTACGTCGATGCTCGAATCAGGAAGAGGGATGTCCTCCATTTCTCCCAGGATAAATTCGACGTTTGAGACGTCTAAAGAAGCAGCGTTTTGCCGGGCTAACTTGATCATATCGGTGGTCATATCCAGTCCGGTGACATGACCATCAGGGCCCACTTGTCGGGCTGCTAAGAAGCAGTCGATTCCACCGCCGGAACCCAAGTCGAGTACACGTTCACCGATTTTGAGATTTGCAAGAGCTGTGGGGTTACCACAGCCTGCCGATGAAGCAATGGCTTCTAGCGGAAGCCCTTCGAGTTCAGCTCGATCGTATAGATTTGAAAACGCACTGAATGATATATCGAGACTAGTTTCACATGTTCCATCAGCACAGCAGGCAGCATCATCGATGTCTGTTAGTACCGTCAGTTGTGTTACTTGACGGGCACGCTCTCCGTATTTTTCTCTGACTAAATCCTTGATGTATGGAGAATTCTCTGCCATTTAGACCTCCTTAGGTTACGCAGTATTATTGCTTCATACTACATTTAATCGCATTCCAATGCCACCACTAAGAAGAGGATTTCAGTTATTTGATTGGCTTAGGGGGGTTGAGAACGTTATGTTGCAATTCTTACCCTTCATAACAGGCACTCATGGTAGTGGGGTTGTATGTTTTTTTGTCGCCTTCTACCTGTTCGGGCGTTCCTTGATAGGTGTAGCCCTTAGTAAATCAATTTTGTTTGTCCCTCAAATATTTGATATAGAAATTAGCTCACTTGAATGGCTTGACTCGGAATCATTGAATGAGCGCTTATCATTCGCTGATGGCAGTTGTGCTATTGAGATTGACGTATATCGGCCAGGATCCTAAACAGAAGTACCACGACAGTTGCTATGAGTGAAATGTCGCCTAGTATTTCACCTTGTGCCAGGCTATCCTTTTGTGCCTGAATGTAAAATCATTTTATAACACAGAAAATAAGGGGTTCGAATGCAACTACTTGTTGGGTGGAATTAGGCTTATTATTCTGTCAACTGGCTTATACTTGCTTAATTCAAAACGGGTCTAGCTTTTACAAATGACATAGCAATGAATCAAGCTCACAGTAGATGAGCGGAGTTATTGGTAAATCGTATAGAAAGGAAGAATCATGGATTTGGAACTGGAGGGCAAGGTTGCGATAGTTACTGGGGGTAGCAAGGGGATAGGTCGGGCAATAGCCTTGGAGTTGGGCAGGGAAGGTGTTGATGTTGCCATTTGCGCGAGAACTCGCGACACGCTAGAGGCGACTGCGGAACAGTTGATGGCGGAAACTGGGCGACGCGTTATACCTATTGTGGCAGATATGACGAAAACCGACGACGTACGGAAAATGATTCAGCAAACGGTGCAAAATTTAGGAAGAGTGGACATTCTGGTGAACAATGCTGCGGTAGTTGGCGGGCAGGTGCGAGGCACTCTCGCAGAGGCAGAGGAGATAGATCTCAGCCAAGATTTAGATACAAAGGTGGTGGGTTATTTTCGTTGCATCAAAGAGGTAGCCCCGTATATGCAATCCCAACAATCTGGAAGAATAATCAATATCGGGGGCTTGTCCGCCAGGCAGGCTAGTATTTATGGCCTGAGGAATGCCGCTGTAGCTCATCTTACCAAAACCCTTTCAGACCAGTTGGGGAAAGATGGTATTACTGTCAATATAATCCATCCTGGGGGTACACGGACAGAAGATGTAGATCGTGGTCTTGAGCAACGGGCTATTCGCCAGGGTATAAGCGTGGAAGAATTGATGGCAAGAAACACTCAGGGTGTAGCGATAAAGCGAAACATTTTTCCATCTGAACTAGCGTATCTGGTAGCTTTCTTAGCATCACCCAAAGCGGAATGCATCACTGGTGAGTCGATTGCTGCCGGTGGTGGGGCTATGGGGGCGGTCTTTCAGTAAGGAGGTCTTGTCACTGCTAATTTGTTTCTGGTAAATGAACTGAGGTTGATGAACCTATTAAGGGAAGGATGGCAAGTATGACACTTTCCTTGTAGTTAACCCTGACAGGCCTACTTTGCCAAATCAAATTTCTGGTTTGGGGACTGTAGGTTTTTTGGACATTACTGGTGACAAAGCGATTCCATCTATCTTACAGTTGAGCTGGAATTTTTTTGAGCCCGCCATACGAAAGCAGGCGGGAGATTAGGCAGAACTGCACCACAAAACAATTTCTTTGCATTGCTGCTCATGATTGTATCGCTTGGTATGGAACATCGAGGCAGGTAGGATACCTGTACGAAGGACCCTCCAGGCTTGAGTATCTTGAATCCTTCAGTGCAAATCGATTTACGCACTTCAATATCCATTGCGTTAAGGGGAACTCCGGACACAATTTCATCACATTGTGTGATTCCTAAAGAATTGAGAATCTCACCACTTTGTGTTGCGTTGCCAAGTACTACGGTCGATTTAGGGAACTTTGCTCGGAGTAGAGCAATGAACGCCGGGGATTGTTCAATTAGAATAAGTTTTTCTTCCGGGAGCCCTCTTTGTATGAGAGCCTTCGTGAAGGAACCAGTTCCTGGTCCCAATTCTAGTACATACCCAGAGGTATTGGGATCTATGTGTTTTACCATGAGCCGACTGAGGAAAGATCCACTTGGGAATAGGGCACCCAGTTGCAATGGATGCTTCAAATAGGTCCGAAACCATAGTCCATAACTCATTGAGTGATTCTAACAGGTTGATGAATGGTTCGCATTTTTTGTGGGACAATTGCTGTTTCTTTTGGATCTGTAGCCTATACTTGTTTGATGATAGGTCAAGGCGATACTCTGAATAGCAGACTGATACAGCGGGTACCATTCTATTACGGGTGGGTAATTCTGATTGTCTCTGCGACGGCTATGTTTGCATCAGGCCCTGGTCAGACGTACAGTGTTTCAATCTTTCTGGAGCCGATGAGGGGTGACTTGGGCCTAGGGTTGACGTATGTTGCAGGACTGTACACGGTTGGATCTTTATGTGCAGCAACAACTATGTTCTTCATCGGGCGATTACTGGATCGATACGGGGCTAGGGTCATGCTAGCGTCCATATCGATATGTTTTGGATTAGTAACAATTTGGATGGCAAACATATCGGGCCCATTGCAGTTGCTTATTGGATTTGCATTGATTCGGACCCTAGGGCAGGGAGCATTGTCTCTTATCCCTACCACTTTGGTTTCCCTTTGGTTTGTTCGGTTGCGTGGGCGAGCAATGGCTATGCATTCCTTCGGCAGTGCACTGAGTCAGGCCATTTTTCCGCCATTTATCCACGTTTTAATACAAATAGGAGGATGGAGAAATGCATGGCTTGCATTGGGTGGGACGATTATTGGAGTTCTTTTCCTACCTGCTTTGATTTTAGTCCGAAGGACACCGGAATCAGTAGGGCTAGCCCCTGACGGTGGATTTCAAGAAAATGGTTCGCAAGGAACTCCGCTAGCCAGCATTGAAGATTGGACGCTGAGTCAGGCCATTCGGACAAAAACGATGTGGTATTTGATGTTTGCTGGCACGTCTTCTTCTCTTATTGTTACTGCACTTATCTTCTTGCAGGTATCCTTGTTTGAGAGTAAAGGACTAAGCGCCGAACTCGCTGCAACAGTTTTTGCGGTTATTGCACCTATGTCTTTAGTCGGGGCATTTCTAGGGGGATTATTGGTGGAGCGTGTCACAAATAGGTATTTGTTGATATCTGGCCAAGTAGGATTAGTAGCGGCTATGATCTGGACTTTCATGATTTCGAATACACTAGAAGCTGTTGTTTATGGCGGAATGCTTGGATTGAGTAGCGGGTTCCTTATGACAGTTAATAGTGTTATATGGCCGAACTATTATGGGAGGCAATACCTAGGAAGCATTCGGGGAGTCGCTACAACAGTAACTATTGCGGCAGCAGCGTTAGGGCCTCTACCGTTTGCTTTTCTTACTGAGTTGATGGATTCTTACAGCAAGGCGGTTATGATATTTCTGTTACTGCCGGTATTGTGTATTATTGCTTCTGCACTGGCTGTCAAGCCGGTATTTATTCAGGGAATTACTGCAAAACCAGCTATGGAATTGGAGGCATGATGAGTACTGCAAATCTGCGAGTTGGAGTCATCGGGGTAGGGTTTGGCACAATAGTGCAGATCCCTGGGTTTCA
>Ga0114999_10004325_pt1 | contig 17261 bp, 18 predicted proteins | sample ArcticOcean_MG_C_3_FD_89820 | JGI IMG/M metagenome (GOLD analysis project Ga0114999, IMG submission 89820) | Marine microbial communities from western Arctic Ocean - ArcticOcean_MG_CB8_126 | ecosystem: Environmental > Aquatic > Marine > Oceanic | place: Arctic Ocean: Canada Basin | collected...
GGCTCTTCCGCTGCCGTGGCCGCGCGAATCGTCCCGATGGCGAGTGGAGGCGACGGCTTTGGCTCGATCCGGGCGCCCGCGGCGTGCTGCGGACTGGTCGGCCTCAAACCGTCCCGCGCACGCAATACTCAAGATCCATACTCCGGCGAGGGGAACGCCGGCCAGACGACCGAGCACGCATTGACCCGCACGGTGCGGGACTCGGCAGCTCTGCTCGATGCCACGGCAGGAGCAGGCTCGGGCGATCCGTATGTTGCGCCGCCACCTGCCGGTCCCTTCCTCTCGGAAGTCGGCGCCGATCCGGGAAAGTTGCGCATTGCCATGACATCGCGAGCCCCGAATGGCGCGCCCGTGGCGAGTGAGATCCTGGATGTGTTCAAGGATACGGCCAAGGCGCTGGCCGATCTCGGCCACGATATCGAGGAAGCAGACCCGGATATCGACCGCGAGTCCGTCATCCCGATCTTTCGCACGGTAAGTGCCGGCAACGTCGCGGCCACCTTACGAGGCCATCCGGACGGCAAGGAGCCTGGACCGGAGGATGTCGAACGGGTCACGGCGGCGGCGGCCAAGATGGGCGAGGAAATGTCAGGTGGTGATTACGTTCGGGCAATCCAAGCGCAACACAGCCTGGGCCGTCAGATGGCGGCGTTCCACGGCAATTATGACGTTTTACTGACTCCCGGCCTGGGGATGTTGCCGCCGAAACTCGGCTGGATGGACATGATGCTGGATGACGCCGACGAATACTGGGACCGGGTGTTCACCTTCAGCCCGTTCACGGTGTGGTTCAACATCACGGGACAGCCCGGCATCACCCTGCCTACGGGCGTGAGCGAAACGGGATTGCCGATCAGCGTTCAGCTGGTCGCCCCCTATGGTGATGAGGCCACCCTGCTCCGTCTTGCCGCCCAGCTTGAAGTCGCGCGCCCGTGGGCCGACAGGCGACCCGCAATGGCTGGTGATTGATGGCCCCTAGGCGCCTTTCTCCTGAAGCCGCTTGAGGACCGACCAGAGGTAAAGCGACAGGAAAATCGCAAAGAGGAATTCCTGAAGCTCTGTCTCCCGAATATCGAAGGGCGGCGGCGGTAGCGAACCAAAGAGCTCGAGAATCCGTTTTGGCAACATCACGATCAATGCCAGGACGGAAACGGGTATGAGCTTACGAACCGGCCAAAACCAGTGCGCCCAATGGTCTGGCGGAAAACTCCTGCCGGTCGCCTGCGACCAGAGGTGGAACAGCACCCCCCCGATGAGCACCCAAAGCTCAAGCAGGAGCCGCGGCTTCTGATCAAACCAACTCGATATATTGTGTATGTTTGTTTCGCCCTGATCGTTGACCTCTTCCATGAGCTGGGGCGTATCCCAGTGGAACAGCGACTGACCCCAGCTCAATTCCTCGCCGGCGAAGTACACGCAGCCGAGACCGACGAGTCCAAACCACAACCCAAGCAAACGATGCGGTAGCTGGGCGCGGCGGCGCCACACAAGGATCCCCGCGTAGATTCCAAGAACCAGAAGTAATGCGGTGCCATTCTCCGCAAAACCGAGCTCGTTCTCGAAGTGCAGGCGGTAAGAACTTTCGTCGACCATGCGCCATACCGGAACGACCACGACCAACGTCAATGGCAGCCACAGCCACGCCCAAGCGTGGATTTCTGCCGACATATTTCCTGTTCGATGTTCCAACATCTCAATCAACCACGCTAAAGCAAAACACGTCTATGGTCGATGCACCCTCATCGAAAATAGCGAAATCCGGGCAATCAAAAATGTATCGAAATGGAACCTATTACAATTACTAGTTGCATAAAATAATTCGCCCGTATGTTGTTCTATTCATAAAAATACTATTGTTGGTTGTGGGGGGTAAGTATGGTTGTAGTTGCATCTGCCCCGCGATTTCACGGCAAAGAGTTCGATTGTCCAGAGTGCGGAAATCTTGCTCTCCATCATTGGAAATCAGTACGCGGCGCCGAGGAGTTGGGTTGGCTTGAGTCATCTGAATGCACGCTCTGCGGCTATCGTATGGTATGGCAGGCACAGTTTACCAAGACGCTTCGATGTTGCGGCGAAATCGTGCATCCGATCCCCATGACCGGACCACCTCCACCCGATAGCCTGCCGAACGACGCGAAACGGGACTATGAAGAAGCCAAGGCGGTCGCAGCCCGTTTTCCACATGCCGCTCAGGTCCTGTTGCTGCAAGTACTGCGTCGCCTGACTAACGAATTCGATCAAACTTCCGAGCGTGCTCCGGAGCGGAAATTACGTAATCCCCAGACGCGCGGTGCATCTCGCCAGATCAAGGAACTACTCGAAGTTACCGAGAAGGAAAGCATCTCGGCTGATAGTCCGGATACAAGTGAATTGCTCAACAAGCTATTCACGGGAATCTCGACCATCGCCGACTATCTCGCTCCTCCTACTGAAAGTGCGCCAAAGACTGTCCATTAGTCCTTAATGAAGCGCCCTTCTTTCCCGGTGATATTGGCCCGGTGATATTGGAAGGCCTACGGGCCACGCGGCAGTCGTCAATTGCGAGCTATCGTATGGTTGTGAAGTAGCTGCCTCCCTCTGCTCTCCCACTCTACAAGACAGTCAACATTTCAATTCACTGACAACGAGGTGTCTGCATGGCGCGGTGCTGCTGGTAGGGCCAAAGTGATCAGTCAACTCGCGGCAACCATGGCGGAGGCGGCGAGCAGGCAAGCCGCTATACCTGCAACCTGGTAGGTCACACCTGATAGAAGGGTTCCGATCAGTCGCCCACCGGCATTAGCCATGTAATAGAAGCCGACGTTGAGGGCGACTTTGTCGGACTCGGTGTATGCCAGGATAAGATAGGAGTGCACCGACGAATTAACGGCAAACACGAAACCGAAGACACCCAACCCCACGACAATCGTCCATCCGGGTGTTAGCCATACGAGATCCAATTGGCCGTCCAGGGACAGCACCAGAACGATGGCGACAGGGATCAGCCCTAGGATGAACGTCCAGAGACGCGCTGCGCGCGTTTCAGTTGTCCACCCGTCCACTGATCGAGGCACAAAGCCAGGTGCCGCCGCCTGGACCGCGCCGTAGCCAATCACCCAAGCGGCCAGGAAGGCACCAACTTCGGTGAAGGTCCAGTTGAGCGTACCGTAGAGAAAGACCGGGACGCCGACCACAAACCAGACATCTCGCGCGCCGAACAGGAAGAAACGCGCCGCAGAGAGCAGATTGATTTCCGGTGTCTTGGAAAAAATGCGAGTGAACTTCTCTTTCTCCTTGGCTTGCCCCAGCCCGCTGGGCAGCATGACTGCCGTGCTCACGAATGCCAAAGCCAAGACCGCCGCCAGCGCCCAGAGCGCGGCGGCGAACCCGAGGGAGCCGAGCAGAAGGCCGCCCAGGAAAATCCAACATCCTTCAAGGCGTTCTTCGATCCCGTCAGAAGTGCGACCCACTTGAACAGCGCTCCGTGCGCGTCCTGGGGCACAACCAGCTTGATGGCGCTCTTGGAGCTCATCTTCGTGAGGTCCTTGGCAATGCCCGAGAGCCCCTGCGCCGCCACGACGTAAGCGATGGAGAGCCACATCACCCATCGCTCATCGAGACCGGACAGCATCAGGAGTGCAACGACCTGAAGGGCGAGGCCACCGCAGAGCGTGATCTTGATGCCAATGCGCGAACCCACCCAGTCGCCCAACAGGTTGGTCACGACACCGAAGAACTCATAAAGCAGGAACAGGAGGGCAAGCTGAAAGGGTGTAAACCCCAAGGTGTAGAAATGCAGGAGGACCAGCATGCGGAGAGCGCCGTCCGACAGCGTAAAGGTCCAATATGCCGCAGTGACCACCGAGTAATTACGCAGTTCGGTCATTGTGCGGCCTCACTTGCCACTGACCTTTCCCCGACGGCTGCCAGGCTGCGCGCAACCTTGACAGCTAATTCAGCCATCCGGCACGCATAGCCCATCTCGTTATCGTACCAAGCCAGGAGCTTCACCTGAGTGTCGTCCACCACCATCGTCGATGGAGCATCGACGATGGAAGACCGCACATCATCGACGTAATCTGCCGAGACGAGCGGGCGATCCTCTACGCCCAGGATTCCGCTCAGTGGACCAGCCGCAGCATCACGAAGCAGGGCGTTCACCTCCTCGGAATTGGTCGGCCGCGCCACTTCAAACACGCAATCGGTCAGCGAAGCATTCAGGAGGGGAACGCGCACCGCCAATCCGTTCAACTTGCCCTGGAGTTCCGGATAGATCAGGCCGATGGCCGTCGCCGACCCCGTGGTCGTCGGGATGAGCGATGACAACGACGACCGCGCACGGCGGAAATCCTTATCTGGCGCATCCACGACGACTTGAGTATTGGTCACGTCATGGATTGTCGTAATGGCGCCGTGACGGATACCGAGGGATTCATGGATGACCTTAACCACGGGCGCCAGGCAGTTGGTCGTGCACGGCGGGATCATACAGATCGTCGTTCACACCCATGACGATATTGAGAGCGCCTTCTTTGACCGGCGCGGCCACAATCACTTTCTTGACGCCGCGTTCAAAGTAGGGCGCCAACAATTCGGGTGTGCGGAATTTGCCAGTGCATTCGAGCACGATGTCGATCCCAGACGCCTCCCAAGCAACATCGCCGGGGATACTTTCGGATGCATGGCCCATCCTGGTATCGCCGATCCGGATCGAGTTTTCGTCTGCCGTAATTTGTTCGCGCCAACGGCCGTGCACGCTGTCAAATTCCAACAAATGCGCGGTCGTTGCGGCATCTCCTGCGACCTCGTTCACGTGCACGATGTCGAGAGCCTCTTTGCCGGCAAGGACGTAGTCGCGCACGCCGCCAAGCACCGCCCTCAATGCGAGACGGCCAATACGGCCCATGCCGTTGATGCCAATCCTTGCCGTCATCTGCTCTCGTTCACGTCCGGCGCAGGCTCAGAGAGACCATATAGAACCTCTCCACACTGAGACGACCACGTTACAGCGTTCGAACTTGTCGAATACCTACTTCAGGGGCCAGCACCAGTGGAAGGACTTTCTTAAGCCTCAGGGCTCAGACTCAACGATCGTCCGTTAACCATGTAGTCTGCGCACCGGGGATCGCGATGAACAGAAGGTTGATATCGCTGACCTTGGGACTCTTGCTGCTACCGGCAGCAACGGCGGCGGATTTTGCCGCCGGAATGAGTGCTTACCGAAGTGGCGACTTCGAAGCTGCCGTCGCGGAATGGCGGCCCTTGGCTGAACAGGGCGACGCCAACTCGCAGGAAATGATCGGTTTCATGTACCTGTATGGGCAAGGTGTGTCCCGAGGCGATTCGATCGCCATTAAATGGTACCGGCGCGCGGCAGAGCAGGGACATGCCGGTGCTCAGAACAGTCTCGGCACCTTGTACGAGAATGGGCGTGGAACGCTGAAAGATTACGCAACTGCCGCGGACTGGTATCGGCGGGCCGCCGAACAGAACCACGCAGAGGCCAAAAATAACCTCGGCCGGGCCTACCTCGAAGGACGGGGGGTCGACCGCGACGACAAGGAAGCTTTGAGATTGTTTACCGAGGCCGCGACCGACGGCTTAGGACTCTCCATGATCAACCTCGGCCGCATGTACGAACAGGGCCGCCAAGTCCGGGTCAATTATGGTCAGGCGACAACCTGGTATGTCCGGGCCGCCAAGGCAGGCCAGGCCGCGCGCGCCCGCGACCGGTTGGTGGCGGTGGCACGGCGCGGATCACGGGCCGCCTTCACGTGGCTCCGGGACGCCGCAAATGCGGGCGATGGAGATGCCATGCACAAGCTGGGGCTGCTCTATTTCGAGGGTGTGGGCATTCTGCAAAACTTCACGCTGGCGCACCTTTGGGTCAATCTCTCGGCCGCCCTCGGTAACGAGAGAGCCGCACAAGATCGAGAGGTCATTTAGCTCAGCATGTCCGGGCTTGAAATCGGTAATGCCCGGACCCGGGCAGATGCCTGGTGGGAAAAAAATCGCGCCGGCGAAGATAGCGACGCGCTGCGGAGCGGCTCTTAACGTCTCTTAAGATGGAGGCGCGTCAGGCTGATTTTCCGGTTTGGCCGCCTGAAATTCGGGCAGCTCAAGGCAGGCCTCCGCGATCCTGAGGACCGTGGGATAGGGTGAGACGTCGGTTTCGAACCGACGGGCGACATCAACCTGCGGCACGAGATAAACATCTGCCAGCGTTGGCCGGTCACCGTGACAGAAGACGCCGGTATGCGGATTGCCGCTGAGCATCGCCTCGAGGGTCTCGAAGCCTCTGGCGTTCCAACGGCCCACCCAGCTGATCATGCCGTCACGGCCGTGGCCGAGATTCTCCGCGATGTAATTGCGGACACGCCGGTTGTTGACCGGATGCATCTCACAGGCGGGGACGAGGGCCAGCGCCCTGACTCGGGCGCGCTCCACCGGATCGGCGGGGAGCAACGGCGGATCGGGCCGGGTTTCCTCCAAGTACTCGATGATCGCGAGGCTCTGGGTCAGCGTGTTATCCCCGTCGACCAACGCCGGGAGCAACCCCTGCGGATTGACGGCCAGGTATTCGGCCGCGAGATGCTCTCCCTTATTTGCGTCAATGCTGACGTACTCGTACTCGATCCCCTTGAGTTTCAACGCAATGCGCGCCCGGTAACTCGCTGACGACACAAAATAACTGTAAAGTTTCACGGTCACTCCCGGACAAGGCTGGCGCTGGCAGGCTTATTCAGCGGCCTGAGACTGCGACTCGGCCGCCAGCAAATCGCTGACAGCGCCTTCCACGACCGTGCCCTCGAAGAAATCGGGCCGGTTCTTGGTGTGCAGTCGTGCCGCATTCGTGAACACGAAGTCCCGGAAATCGGCCTCGTCGATCAAGTCGTCGTCCACGAGTTCGTAAGCCTCGGCGAGCACGCCACTGATATCGGGCACGTCCCAATGGCCGACGTCGGAGCTGAAAATCGCGTTGAGGCGGGCGTTGAACGGGTTGGCCTTGGCGTTGAAGGCGCCCGCCACGGCCCGGTCGTCGGCCTCGCAGCCGAAATAGAAATGCTTCGCGAAGATCGTCGCGAAATCCTCGTCCGACGTGATGCCACTCTTGGCCCATTCATCTTCGGCCCCGGGCTCTTGTTCCAGATCGGCGCCGAACATCCAGTGGACGTTCTCGGCAAAGTGCTCCAACGATCCGCGATGTCCCGGCGAGGCGTATTCATCGCAGAGCTCGCGGAAACGGGCGGCGTCGATGCCCACGGGGTTGAGGGTCTGAATTGCGTCGCGGTTGCGTTTCTCCCAGTGAGAGATCAGATCGCCGTAAAGCGTCGTGGCCCAGCCGACGCCCCCTTCGAGGAAACCGAAGGCGAGGTCGGGGAAACGCTGCGGCACACCACCCAACAGCAAAGCTTTGCAACAGCCCTCGTGAGAGGCCGCGAAGTGGCCGATGTGGTTGTAGACGTAGCTGGTCGGCGACACGCGGGTGCCCCAACCCATGCCGCCCGTGTGCATGTTGGCGGGGAGTCCGCGGGAGACGCAGGCCTGCCACAACGGGTCGTAATCGTAGAGGCTGTCGAGGCCCAGGCTGTCGATCCATACTTGATTGCCGGGAACCGGTTTGCCGTCCTCAAGCAGAGGCCGGCGCACGTTGCCCTGAAGCATGGCCACCTTGTAACCGAGCTCGTCGCAGGCGTAAGCGATTTCTTCAACGCCTTCTTCCGGCGTGAACATCGGGATCGCAGCGGCCGGGATCAGGCGGTCGGCATGATCGCCGAGCAGTTCCGCCTGCATGAGATTGAGGGCGCGGCATGCGGCGCGGCGTACGTCTTCTTCGGGGATGCGGGGCACCAGCAGGCCAAATGTCGGATAGACGATGCTGAGGTCAATGCCGATTTCGTCCATGCGAGACCGCATGAGATTGGGCAGCATGGCGGTGGCGAGATCATAGGTATTGCTCGCGGGGTGCACCCAAAAGGCCGGGCGCAGGACGTGCTTCTCGAATCGCTCCTCATGGCTCAATCCATACCAATGCCGGACGCCGTCCTTGAGGTGCTTGATGACCCGGTCGCGCAGCTCCGGACCCGCAACCTTGGCGACGTATTCCTCGTAGACCGGAGCAACCTCGACAATGTGACCGTCCGCATCGATGACCGGATGATCGAACTTCGCGCGAATGTCCGTACCGCTCAAACCTGATGTCATGGCCTTATCCTTTACTGGTCTGGTCTGGTCTGGTCTGGTCTGGTCTGGTCTGGTCCGCTTTTGCAGAATCCCCGTGTCGGTAGGGGTTCACCAGACTCTCTTTAAACTCCCAAGCCGACATAATATCCATCATGTTGTCGGTAAGCGAGGGCGCCAAGGAGTTCAATTCATAACCGGCGGCTATACTCAGGAATCTCAGGGTATTGCCACACCGTATCGCCGAAGCAACAAAAGGCTCGGTAATTCATGGACCTGCCCAGCCAGGCTCGCGTGGTTGTCATCGGCGGCGGTATCGCCGGTTGTTCCGTTGCCTACCATCTTGCGGAATCCGGATGGAGCGACGTTGTGCTCATCGAGCGCAACACGCTGTCGTCGGGCACGACGTGGCACGCCGCTGGTGGCATGGTCGTACCCCAGACATCCGGCGTCGACATCCGCTTCGTCCAGGACAGCCTTGCGGTCTATTCGGCCCTGTCGGAGGAAACGGGGCAGAACATCGGTCTCAAACACAGCGGGGCGCTGAATTTGGTCCAGCAGGAAGGACGGCGCACCGAGCTGCAGCGTCTGGTCGCGTTCTATCAATCGTACGGCGGCAATGCCGAGATTATCAGTCCGGCCGAAGCGGGACGGATCAATCCGTTTGTCCGCACCGACGATGTCATCGGTGCGTTTCACACGCCTGATGCTTACCGCGTCAACCCAGCCGACGTCGTCCAGGCCGTCGCCAAAGGCGCCCGGGCGCGCGGTGTCCGGATCATCGAACACACGCGGGTTACCGATATCGAGACCGCACGTCAGGGCCGGTTACCGCACGTCGAAGCGGTGCTCACCGACAAAGGGCGGATCACATGCGAGGTCATGATCCTCGCCTGCGGCGCGTGGTCCCGCGACGTCGGTCGCCTGGCCGGAATCAGCGTGCCGCTTCACGCCGTGGCGCACAGCTACCTCGTGACCGAGCAGATCGACGGCATGATCGAGCTGCCGGTCACACGCGACCACGACGCCTGGATTTACGCGCGCGACGAGGTCGGGGGCCTGCTCGTCGGCTGGTTCGAACCCAAAGCCCAGGCACTGGCCCAAGTCCAGCTTCCCGATGACTTCTCGTTCGCCAGCCTGCCCGAGGACTGGGACCACCTCGGACCCCACGTCGAACAAGCAATCCATCGCCATCCGGTTCTCGAACAGGCCGGCATCAAGCTGTTGTTCACGGGGCCGGAGAGCTTCACGCCGGACGCGAACTGCCTGATCGGTCCGGCGCCCGGCCTGCACGGCGCCTTTGTCATGGCCGGCTTCAATTCCCAGGGAATCTCGCATTCGGGAGGCGCGGGCAAGGCGCTCGCCGAATGGATCATTGAAGGTGAGCCGACATTCGATACCGCCCACTTCGATATCCGGCGATATCCGCGCGTGTTGGGTAATACGGCATGGCTGGCCGATCGTGGCTCCGAGATGCCGAGCTGGATCTTCGGCATCGCCTGGCCGCGGCGCGAGCACGAATCGGGACGGGGTCTGCGGCATTCACCGATCCACGCGCAACTTGAGAAAGCGGGCGCCCGGTTTGGCGAGATCGCGGGATGGGAATGCGCCAACTGGTTCGCACCCGGCGAGTCTGCCGCCGACGATCCGCCAACCTTCGGCAAGCCTGGCTGGTTCGACACTGTTGCGGCGGAACACAAGTCGGCACGAGAGACCGTTGCCCTGATCGACCATTCCCCGATGAATAAGCTTCTCGTCCAAGGGAGTGCCGCCGGGCCGCTCCTCCAACGTCTCTGTGCCATCGACGTGATGGGTGACGTCGGGAGTCTCGTCAGTACGGCGATGCTGAATCAAGACGCCGGTATCGATGCCATAGTCACGGTGGTTCGACGCGGGGAGACCGAATTCCTGATTTTGACGGGAGCGACCATGGGTGTGCGCATCCGGGACCGTCTCGAGCGCCATGCCAGCGACACCGAGCACCTTGCCGTCACCGATATCAGCGGCGGTTATGGGATTCTCACGCTCATCGGACCGAGCGCCGATGACCTGCTCGGCACTGTCACTGAGGGAGCCTTGTCCGAAGTGGAATTTCCGGAGATGACGGCACGGGAGTTCCCCATCGGCCCAGCGACGGCCTTGGCACTGCGGCGGTCCACGGCCGACCTGCCCGCCTGGGAGCTGTTGATCCCAAGCGATACTGCGGTGGCTGCTTACGAGGCGGTTTGCCGGGCGGGCAAGAGCCTCGATCTCCGTCACGCTGGAGCCTACATGTCCGAATCGCTCAGGCTGGAAAACGGGACCCCGTCATGGGGGCGAGACGTATCGCGATTGGAGACGCCATTCGAGACGGGTCTCGATGCCCTCGTGCAGCCCGACAAACAGGTGCCCTTCGTGGGGCAGGAATCGCTATTGCAGCTGCGCGGCCAGCGTCCGAAAAAACGCCTCGTACGGTTCGTTCTCGACGGCGTCGGGGCCTGGCCGCAGGGCCGAGAGCCTATCTGGCGTGACGGAACATGCGTCGGGCACGTCACCACGGCGGCGTTCGGGCATTCGATCGGCAAGATGCTGGCCTTCGGCTATGTCTCGGCCAAAGGTGCAGCCGTTGATGATGGTTTCATATTCGACGGCCGGTATGAGATCGAGATCGCGGACCGCCGATTCGCGGCTATAGTGGCTACTCAGTGATGGCATCACATGGACGGAGGCGATCATGAGTATTCAGGAAAGCGCTCAGGAAACGGCTGATGCGCTGTTCAAGGCTCTGGAACTCCACCCCAGTCCGGAACAGTCGAATGTGGCGGTTAAACTCATCGAGCAGGCGATTATCGAGGGTTACCGGGAGTCGGCAAAGCATTGCAGCAACGTTGCCTCCAAATCCCTGGGTGCGGATTCGGATATTGCGCACAAGCTCTCAGATGAGTTGCGGCGGGAGAACCTCCTTCTGATCGCCAATCTTTCGAGCTTGCAGTGAGTGCACATCGGTAAAGCGCACGCTGAAGGAGCACGAGATGAAAACAATCACGATCCCGGTCGACGACATGTCGAGCCGTCTGTCCCGCTTCCAGGACCTCAAACCGCTCCCCGCGGCGGAAGGCCTGGACATCCCCATGGAAGCCAAGGACATCATCTATTCCCGCCAACTCCTGTCGGTGATCGGACTCGGTACGGGTGACGAAACGCCGGTAAGCCAGGGCGCACCGATCCAGGGGGCCGGCGGCATGACGATGACCATGGCCGTTTGCCCACCCGGCACCGGCCCGTCGCTGCACGCACATCGCCAAACTTATGAGACGTTCACCTGCCTGCAGGGCCGCTTCGAGGTGACCTGGAACGACGATGGTTCGGGCCGAATCGAACTCGGTCGATTCGATACGCTCTCGGTACCGCCGGGCGTATGCCGCGCCTTCCGCAACATCAGCGACGAGGACGGCATCCTGCAGGTCCTGATCTCGGGCGGCGTACACGACATGACGGACATCGATTTCCCGCCGGCGACCGCGGATCGGTTGGCAAATTATGGAAATGACGTGGTGAAGCAATTCGAGGAGCGCGGCTTCACCTTCACGGCTGGCAGCGAGTAACTATCCACCCGCCCGAAAAGCGCAAAAATCTGCCCATCCGCCTATCTCCGATGAGGCAATTCGCACACTTCGTACCATGTCGGAGGGACCGAACGCGCCATCTGGATCGGCACTCACCACCTAAACGTTCATCGCCTTGAGGCCGATCATGGCGAGGTCTTCGTCCTCCTGGCCGGCGAGATAGCCGCCGACGCCGATGGCGCCCATGACGTTGACATGAAAATCGTCCTGGTCGTGATGGCTGGCCCGCACGACGACGCCGCCGAAACCGGGGGTGAGCTGCAAGTCGCCGCCGAGTTCGCGCACGCTGAGGCCCCGAGATGACATCCATTCACCATGCGCGCCGCTGTTCATTCCGGTGATCGCCGCGGTGTAGGCCTTCCGGATAGCGTGGGTGCGGGTGAACATGCGTAGCCGGTCCATCTGCTGGTAGGCGAGCATGATTCCCGAGTCATCGACGATCGCTATGGCCACGGGGTGCTCGGCACGTTTATGCGCTGCCTCGAGCATGGCCGCCATGGCGGCCTGGCACTGGGCGAGGGTAATGAAGGGTCTTTCTTCCATCTCGGATCGGGCCTCCTGAAGGGTGGGTTCAGGGATTATCGCCCAGCATTCCGCGGATGGCCAATACAGCAATATCGGATCTGGAAGTTGCGGACCGGCAGGCGATCAAAACAGTGGATCACATGCTGTCGCCGCCCCCGTCGCTGCGTTCTTCCATTTTCTCATTGGCTGTTGCGGGTTTACCCGCCACAGGATCGGGAGCGGTCGTTTTGCATGATGTGAGAAGAATAACGGCGAGTATCGAGCCAATTAACGTAATGGCGATTTTGCGAACAGCATCCGGCCGACCGATAGCGTCAGAGGTTGCCAGCAGATGGGATGGTATTTGCCGAATGCGCATCGAATCACTCTTCAGCGGCACGCGCTTGAATCTCGGGTGGGTCGAAGACTTCAATCGCTGGTGCAGGGTCCGAAACCTTCTCGATCTCGACCAAAGTGGTGTTCGAACTGGGCCCCTGGGCGAGGCGCGATGTCCCCTTGTCCAAGGTCAGGACATTCGGATTCCCATGACGATCCAAACCACCAGGCATAACCGGGTCGTACCAGGCACCGGTGCTCAGCATCACGACACCGGGTATGACATCCGACGTCAGGCATGCCCCCGCAAGGCAGGCGCCCCGATCGTTGAATATCCGCACGATATCGCCGTCCAGGATACCGCGCGAAGCGGCGTCATTGACATGAATCAGGAGTGGTTCTCTGCCCTTGATCTTTGAATTCGTGCTGGTGGACCCGAAGTCCAACTGGCTATGGAGACGGGTCCTGGGCTGATTCGACAGAAGATGCAGTGGAAATTTCCGCGTCAAATCCGAGCCCAGCCATTCAGCCGGCTCAAGCCAAACCGGATGCCCCGGACAATCGTCGTAGCCGAAACCGTCAATCGTTTCGGAGAATATCTCGATGCGGCCGGAGGGAGTCGGGAGAGGGCATTTTTCCGGGTTGTCCCTAAAGTCGGACAAGAGCACACGGTCATTATCGTCGAGGGAAAGCTCGAGGATGTTGAGATGCCAGAATTCATCGAAATCGGGAAGCTCGATATTCTTGCGGGCGACTTGCTGGCGGAATTCATCGTAGAGATGGCGCAGCCACTCCATTTCGCCGCGCCCTTCCGTGAAGCGATCTTCAAAGCCGAGGCGGGCGGCCAGCGCGGCGAACATGTCGTAGTCGTTCCGGGCCTCGCCAGGCGGCGGCACGGCCTGCGCCATGGCAATGATCTGCGGGTCGTTGTTGGCACGCCCGATGTCATTGCGTTCAAGAGATGTCGTGGCGGGTAAGACGATATCGGCGTGACGGGCGAGAGAATTCCAATAGGGCTCGTGCACGACGATTGTCTCCGGCCGCTGCCATGCCGCCACCAGACGGTTCAAATCCTGATGATGGTGGAATGGATTGCCGCCGCACCAATAAACCAGCCGAATGTCGGGAAACGTCAGGCGATGTCCGTTGTAATCATAGGCTTCACCCGGCCGAAGCAAGGCATCGGCAATCCGTGCAACCGGGATGTACTTATCGACCTCGTTCACGCCCTGCGGCAGAGTCGGGCCGCGTTGCAGTTGCACGGGCGTACCATTTCCGCCTTCCGCGGCATATCCGAACCCGACACCCCCTCCGGGCAGACCGATCTGACCAAGCATCGCCGCCAGCACGGCACCCATCCAGTACGGTTGCTCGCCGTGGTCCCCGCGCTGGAGCGCCCGCGCCACCATGATCATGGTCCGGGTTGCCGCCATGCGCCGCGCGAGCCCTCGGATCCGATCCGCATCTATGCCGGTTATGGCGGAGGCCCAGTCGGCACTTTTCGCCACGCCGTCTGTCCCGCCCATCAGATATGGCAAAAAGCGATCGAACCCCGTGCAATGGCTCGACAGGAATTCGCGGTCGTGGAGGTCTTCAGTGACCAGAGTATGGGCCAGAGCCAGCATCAATGCGGTATCGGTATTGGGCTTTAAGGGCCACCATTCCGCATCGAGGAAGTCTGCGGCGTCATCTTTCAGCGGACTGATGTTGACGAATTCGACGTCATTGTCGCGGGCGCGCTGAAGCCAGTGCCGCGTGGTGTGACGGACCATGCCTCCAGCATTGGTTTGTGCGTTCTTGAGTGCCACGCCCCCGAACGCGACAACCAGGCGGGTGTGCTCCGCTATGACCGGCCAGGCCGTCATCGACATGACGACGTCGTAGTAGAAATCCTTCCCCAGTACGTGCGGAATGACGACGCGCGCGGCCGCTGTTGAATAGGTATCGACCGAGTAGGTGTAACCCCCAAGCCCGTTCAGAAAACGGTGAACCTGGCTTTGTGCGTGATGAAAACGCCCGGCACTGGCCCAGCCATACGAGCCGCCGAAAATGGCGCTGTTCCCGTGTTCCTTCCGGACCCGATCAAGTTCGGCGCCCACCAGGTCCAGTGCCTCATCCCAACCGACTGAGACGAACGGTTCGCTACCGCGTCCGCCCCCGTGATCGAGGGGTCCGCGCTCGAGCCAACCTTGTCGCACGGCGGGTTGTGCGATCCGACTTCGGTGCCGGACCGATCCCACGTACGACTGCCCAATCGGCGATGGGTCGGGGTCGTTTTCATAAGGATGGACCCCGGCAATATCGCCGTCCCCGATTTCCAGTTCGTAAGCGCCCCAATGGCTCAACGTAAGATTTCGATTGCGTACCATTCAGGAAACTCTTTCGCCGATCCGGCAGGTGACGTGCGCTAGCATGCGGTGAATTTTACAATGCATTTGGTTGAGGTAGGTTTCGCGACCGTGGCGGTCGACGACGCTGAACCCGTCGAAGACATATCAGCGGACGCTAAAAGCAAACAAGAGGTCGTGATGGATCACACTATGAACCGGCAAGTTAGACCGCGTCGAAGTTTCATCTTCTCACCGGGCTTGAACCCGTCCATGTATCCAAAGGCACTGGCGTCCGGCGCCGACATCGTATGTGTTGAACTTGAAGACGGTATCGCACCCAAGGACAAGGACGAAGCCCGGGCCAGCACCATGGCATTGTTTGCCGAACCGCAGGCCGACGACGGTGTGGAACGTATCGTTCGGATCAACTGTCTTCGTGAGGCTTTTGGTCTTGCCGACGTTGGGGCCATCCTGGCGACGGATTCGCCTCCGCCGGCTCTCATGCTGCCGAAGGTTCGAACACCCGATGAAGTTGTCTGGCTCGATAATCTCCTGACTGAGCGCGGTCACGCCACGCGGTTACACGTCATTATTGAAACCAATGCCGCGCTGGAGGCAGTCCACGAGATAGCCAATGCAAGCCAGCGCATCGATGCCCTGTTCTTTGGAGGTGTCGATATGGCCGCAGAGCTGCGCTGCAATAACGCTTGGGAACCGTTGCTTTACGCGCGTTCCAGAGTTGTTCATGCGGCCGCCAGCGTTGGGCTCGATGTTATCGATGTACCCTATCTCGACCTCCAGGACCTGGAGGGGATGCAACGGGAAGCGGAACTTGCCCGCGATCTGGGATTTAGCGGTAAGGGGTCGATCCACCCGAAACAGATCCCGCCATTGAATGCTGTCTTCACCCCGGATGTTGATACCGTCTCACGGGCGCGTCGGATCGTGACGGAGTTCGCGGTAGCAAACACCGGGCTCGTCGTCGTCGATGGCAAATTGATTGAAAAACCGGTGCTCCGGGAAATGGAACGCATTCTGGCGATTGCCGAACGCGTGCAATCGAATACCGAACTGCGCTAGAGCAGACCTCCGCTAGAGGACGCGATACACGTCGTAGACCGGCCCCGCCGCTTCGCGACGGCCGACGCCAACGGCGACCAGGTGGTTGAGCCAGCCGTACTTGTACAAGGTCGTTTCGAAGTAGGTCACGAACCTCAGATAATACTCCGATTCGTCGACCGGTTCGCCCCGCGCGTGCCGGGCGAGTACACCCGCCGCGCCGTCCATGGCGCCGCGATAACGCATGCCGATGACGTGGCCGTCGTCAGTCCGAAGTGAAAGCCGACCGTTCATCACCACAGATCCGTTTCCGCGCCCGGTCATCCAGTCGCTGCCGCCCGGCATCACCGCGCCCTGAATGTCCGGTCCCTCGAAGCGCCCGCCACCGATGGTGGCAAACCGCCGCTCGCCTCTTGGCGTCGATCCCATCTCGCGAAGAGCTACGTCTTCCAAGGTCAACTTCATCAACAATTTGGTGTCTAAGTCGGACATGTAATGATCTTTGGTTTGACTGGTTTGGGTATGTGATCGTTGGACGGCACGGCAGCCGTTACAGCACCTGGAAGATGTTGTAGATTGGGACGCTGTGGCCGTCCTTCATAACGCGCTGGCCGCGGCCGACGGTGACGATCCGGTTGAGCCAGTCGTATTTTTCGGACGCCGTTTCAAACAGCGGCGTGATGCGGTGATAAAACTCGGTCGAATCAGTGGGTTCGCCACGTTCCTGCCGGTCCAGCACATCCTGGGTGGCGTGCCGGACACCGGTGTAGGTCATGATGATAAGCTCGGAATCGTCCGTCTCCAGCAGCACCCGACAGTGAGGGTTGAACGTCCCGTCACGCCGCACGAGCAACCAGTCGTCGCTGCCCGGCAGGACGCGTCCCCGCAGCTTCGGTCCATCGAATTCGCCGTTGATGGCATCATTGCGGCGCCAGCCATACGGCGTTTCTCCGATCTTGTCCGTGTAGTCGATGCCGATCTGGATCGTCAGAAGGGGTTCAAAACCTACGGTCATGGAAGATTCTTTCAGGGCGGCCGGAAGAGCGCCGACAATATTGAGCAGAGCGGCACGCCCGTCTCTGCCGGGGCGTGGTATCACCACATCTTCCTACGGACAGGATGCCTCTGCAACCGGTTCGAATTTTCTTGCCTGGGCACGGGGCTGCACCATAGTCTCGGGACGGGATGCTGCCCGATAAGTGAACCGGATGATCTATGAAAGTAGGCCTATTCCTTCTTAACCACTTCAAGGAAGACGTCGATCCGA
>Ga0114999_10004327_pt1 | contig 17259 bp, 10 predicted proteins | sample ArcticOcean_MG_C_3_FD_89820 | JGI IMG/M metagenome (GOLD analysis project Ga0114999, IMG submission 89820) | Marine microbial communities from western Arctic Ocean - ArcticOcean_MG_CB8_126 | ecosystem: Environmental > Aquatic > Marine > Oceanic | place: Arctic Ocean: Canada Basin | collected...
ATAGGATCTCCTGGTGGAGGTTTATGGAAATCTAATGATGGAGGAGTTAACTGGTCAACTAACTCAGATAATCTGCCAGTAATTGGTGTTTCAAATATTGCAATTAACCCCGTTAATCCTCAAGAAATGTATATTACTACAGGTGATGCGCACGCTAGTGATACCTACAGCATAGGAATATTAAAATCTATAAATGGAGGGGTAGACTGGGACACAACTGGAATGCAGTGGGAAATTACTGATAATAAGATGGTAAATAAAGTCATTATAAACCCCAATTACACTGATAGTTTATATGCAGTAACAGATAATAACATTATGATTAGTGCTGATGGGGGACAAACCTGGGTTAAAGCTTTAGACAACAACGGGTCAATTCTAATAGGTAGATTTAGGGATATTGAATTTAAGCCTAATAACTCAAATATAATATACGCTGTTAAGCAAACAAATGGATCTTCACAGGTTTTCAAATCAACAGATGGTGGGAGCACCTTTACTAGCACATCTAATGGAATTGGCTCAGTAAATAAGAATCGTCCTTTACTAGCAGTAACTCCGGCAAATCCTAATGTTGTATATGTTTTGTTTTGTGAAAACGACTATAGCTACCATGGTATTTATAAATCTTCTGATAGTGGAGATAACTGGGTTTTACAATCAGACAGCCCTAATATTCTAGGTAGAGATACTGATGGAACAAGTACTGGAGGGCAATCATGGTATGACCTAAGTTTAGGTGTATCAACAGAGGATGAGGATCATTTATATGTAGGTGGTATAAATCTATGGGAGTCTAACGACGGTGGGCTTAGTTGGAATATTAGCGGAAGTAGCGGAAATGGGTTTAATTACTCATACATGCATGTAGATCAGCATGCCTTAGAGTTTAATCCACTTAATGGAGTTGCATATGCGGGTAACGATGGTGGGTTGTATAAATATATGGATACATTAAATACCTGGGTAGATATTAGTGATGGATTGGTAATTTCACAATTTTATAAAATTGGTCTTTCAAATACATTAAATAGCAGGGTTGTTGCTGGAGCTCAAGATAATGGAACTGAAATGACAACAAATGGTGTTTGGGACGCAATAAGAGGGTCTGATGGAATGGAGTGTGCAATAGATAAATACGATCATGAAATTATATATTCAACATCACAATATGGGGGGCTAAGAAAAACATATAATGGCGGAAATAATTGGGATAATATAAAGCCTGTTAATTACTCAGGAGGATGGGTAACTCCATATAAAATACATGCAAATAATAATAATCTTATTGTTGCTGGATATGATGAGGTCTATAGATCCCAAACAGGGGGTGATGGGCAGTGGGACTCAATCTCCTATAATGTTAGTAATGGTGCGTCAATACAAACAATCGCATTGGCGCCATCAGATGAAGATTATGTATATAGCGCATCATATAGTAGAATTAAAAGAACAAAAGATGCTGGTGCAACATGGGTCGATATAAAACAGGGTCTTCCTAACTTTAATTTTTCAGATATTACTGTGGCGGCAGATAATGCAGATCATTTATGGGTAACTTTTTCTGAATATCAAGCAAATCATAAAGTTTACGAGTCATCAGATGGGGGTGACAGCTGGACTAATATCACAGGTAATAACCTCCCTAACCTTCCTGTAAATTGTATTATTCATCAGGATTTAGCCAAAGATGATTTATTTATTGGAACTGATGTTGGGGTATATCATAGAGATAACACAATGACTAATTGGATGCCATATATGAATGGTCTTCCAAATGTTGTTATAAAAGAGTTAGAAATCAACTACAACACTCAAAAAATTGTTGCCGCAACATTTGGAAGGGGGGTTTGGGAAAGTGATCTCCAAAATATATCAACAAAACTAGAAGATAAAATAAGTGTAGAATTTAACATATTCCCTAATCCAACTGATGAATATATAGTAATTAGCGGCATAAAAAATCCTAATTCTAAAATCAGTATATACAATATCACAGGTCAAAAAGTATTTAGCTGTAATTACAGCGAAAAGATTAAACTTAAAAATCTCACGAAAGGATCTTACATTATTGAGATAGTGTCAGGTGATAGAAAATTTAATGTTCAAAAATTAATTATAAAATAGATTCTATCTCCTTGATATATTTTCTTTTACTCGATTGTGGGGCAAAGATTAATGATGCAACTATTACTACTTTATCATTCATAAAATATGGTTTTATAATAATTGGCCCTCCCATAAAACCATTCTGCAGCTTCCACATTCCACGATAAGAACCTCTATACATTACTGGTGTATATCTAGATTCTAATTTAACATGCGAATTATCTTTTGAGCCTTTTAAATAGGTTGAAAGTATTTTGTTAGACTTAGACAAAATAGAATCATTAAGACCCTCTTGAGAATCATTAATTGAAAATACTAGTATATTTTTAATCTCTTCTTTATTTTGTGGGTTATATGTAAACCATACAATACCTATACTATCTAAAACAAGAGAATATTCTGAAGAAATAACAACATCAATATTAAATTCTCTTTTAATAATTTGTGTGTAATCGTAATTATATCTTTGAAGAATGCTCTTTCTTAAAGTTACTAGCTCTTTATCATAAAATAAATTATACAGTTTAACGCAATCGCTTTTAAATTTCTCTACATGTCCATTATAGCCAAGCTGAGCCACCATTTGATTTTTAGCCCAATTATCATTAACTATATTAAAAGAAGAGTCTTCAGAAATCAAAACAATATTTTGATGAGTTTTAAATAATGAACTAAATTCAGAATTATTAATTTGTAATATGTTAAAAGAAGATTCTGGCCTACTAACACCTAAAATCTCTTTTCCAAAAATATCATATACTATATTACCAATATATTTATCCCATAAAGAATCATCAACAACAAAAAGAACTTCTGATACAGACCCTGAAGATTTTGGCAGTATCTTTGAACTATCAATACAAGAAGAAAACAAACCAAGAAGTAAGAAGATACGAAGTTTCATAATTAAACTTTTGGTATTATAATACGTGAACCTGGTTTTAAATTATTAGATTTTAAATTATTTAGTTGCTTTATTTCTGAAATACTAACTCCATTATACATTTGAGCGATCTCCCAAAGGGTGTCACCTTTTTGCACAATATGTTCAAGCTCAGAAGCTTCAATATTATTAATTTTTTCAAAAACATCAGTAGCAACATATAGTACTAACTTATCCCCAATACTAAGCTTAGTTGATTTCAATCTATTCCATTTCTGAATTTGATGTATCTTAAGTCTAAATCTAGAAGCTATCTTACCCAAATAATCTCCGCCTTCTACTCGATAAACAACACGAACCTCGTCAAGTAAGACTTCCTTTTTATTTATAGCATCTATATATAACTTATTAGCTTCAATATTTAGTAAATAATCATTTACAGCTTCAATAGGTAAGCTAATAATTGTGTTTTTAGGGAAAAAGTTATTTTTGAAAGAAGGATTCAGGCGCTGAATTTCTTCTTCAGAAACACATGTAATGTGAGATAAAAGAGAAAGGCTCTGTTGACAATTAAGTGAAAAGGTATCTGTTTCATATAACTTTATAAGAATGCTGTCTGGTAATATATCATGTGTTTGAGGATAATTCATTAAATAAGAAACAGTAATAAATGTAGGGACATAGTTTCTTGTTTCTTTACGTAAATATGGTCGCAGATCCCAAAAATTATCTTTACCAGAGCTTATCATTTTTCTTTGAATATATCCAGGTCCTCCATTATACGCTGCTAAGACTAAATGCCAATCTCCAAAAAGATCATATAATTTAACAAAGTATTGACAAGCGGCTTCTGTAGATTTGTAAGGGTCTAATCTTTCGTCAATATATGAATTAACATCAAGGCCATATTCTTTTCCTGTTGGATACATAAACTGCCATAAACCTCTTGCTCCAGATTTTGATCTTGCCTTAGGATTTAAAGCCGATTCTATAATAGAAAGATACTTAAGCTCTAATGGTAAATCATATTTATCTAAACATTCTTCAAAAATTGGAAAATAGTATTCAGACAAAGACAGCATTCTAGATATCAAACTCTTATTTTTCAATACATATGAATCAATATAAGATTGCACAATATCATTATAACTAAAATTTATATGTGATATATTATTTAAAGCATTTAATCTACTAATAACTAAAGAATCGTTGTTTTCATTGACATTGCTAACTTTAGTATCACTGTAAATAATGGGGGGTTCATTACTGTTTTCAATAGAATCAACAGTGTGTTTTTGTAATATACCATCATTAGTAGCGTAAGAATACACAGAGAAAAAACAAAATACAATTACATATTTATACATATATGCAAAGCTGATAAATAACTAAGTAAAAAAAATTAAAAAAAATATCAATTATTAACGTTATAGTGTTTATTAAAAAAAATACAGAAATAAAAAGTTGAAATAATAATTTAATTAGATATTATAAAAATTTAAAAGAACATGTATCTTTGAAAAAGATATGACAAAAAGTAAAAGTAAAAAATATAACCAAGGGCCCCTGCTAAGCAAAATAAATAGTCCAGAAGATCTTAGAAAGTTAAAAAGATCTCAATTACCTCAGTTATCTAAAGAATTACGGCAGTATATAATAGATATTGTATCTGAAAAAGGGGGACATTTTGGCGCAAGCCTGGGAGTTGTAGAGTTAACTATTGCGATACATTACATCTTTAAAACGCCATATGATCAACTTGTATGGGATGTAGGTCATCAAGCATATGGCCATAAAATACTTACTGGAAGAAAGGATCGGTTTCCAACAAATAGAATGTATAAAGGTCTTAGTGGGTTCCCAAAAAGAAGTGAAAGTGTCTATGACACATTTGGTGTTGGGCACTCATCAACATCTATATCAGCTGCTCTTGGAATGTCACTTGCGTCTAACAATAAAAAATCTAAATCTAAACAACATGTTGCTGTAATTGGAGATGGAGCTATGACTGCGGGGCTTTCATTCGAAGCTCTAAACCATGCTGGTGCAGAAAATACAAATTTATTGGTTATACTAAATGACAACTGCATGTCAATTGATCCTGCTGTAGGAGCGTTAAAAGAATATTTAACAGATATTTCAACTTCTAAGGTGTATAATCAAGCTAAAAATAAAGCATGGAAAATTCTTGGTCAAATTAGTAAATTTGGCCCTAATGCACAGAAAATTGCGAAAAAAGTAGAAACTGGAATTAAAACAACAGTTTTAGGTAGTAGTAATTATTTTGAGTCACTTAATTTTAGGTATTTTGGTCCAATAGATGGTCATAACATCGAACATCTTACACAAATACTTAAAGATTTAAAAGAAATACCCGGGCCAAAAATATTACACTGTATAACCGAAAAAGGTAAAGGGTATGCTTTTGCTGAAAAAGGAGACGCAACAAAATGGCATGCACCAGGATTGTTTGATAAAACAACAGGGAAATCTATTCCCCTAAAAGAGAAAGAATCTCCACCAAAATATCAAGATGTATTTGGTGAAACAATCATTGAATTAGCTAAACGAAATTCTAATATTGTAGCAGTAACACCCGCGATGCTAAGTGGAAGCTCATTAAGTAAAATGATGACTGAAATTCCAGAGAGAACATTTGATGTTGGTATAGCCGAACAACATGCTGTAACATTTTCAGCGGGAATGGCAACTCAAGGGATGGTTCCTTTTTGTAATATTTATTCAACATTTCTTCAAAGAGCGTATGACCAAGTAATTCACGATGTGGCAATACAAAACTTAAGCGTTATATTCTGTCTTGATCGAGGGGGTTTAGTTGGGGCTGATGGGGCAACTCATCATGGAGTTTTTGATTATGCATTTCTTAGATGCATACCAAATATGATTGTTTCTTCTCCTATGAATGAACATGAGCTTAGAAACTTAATGTATACTGCACAAAATAAGAGTCATGGCCCTTTCTCGATACGGTATCCTCGTGGTAAAGGGGTTAAAATTGAATGGAAGAATAAGTTTGAAGAATTAAAAATTGGAAAAGGTAAAAAAATAAAAGAAGGTCATGATATCGCAATACTTTCTATAGGTCATCCGGGAAATTTTGTAATAGAAGCAAACGAGAAATTAGAAAAAAAAGGTATAACTATTGGTCATTATAATATGATATATCTTAAACCACTTGATGAAAAACTACTTCATGCTATTTTTAAAAAATATAATAAAATAATAACTATTGAAGATGGTTGTTTAAAGGGAGGTTTTGGTAGTTCAATACTTGAATTTATGTCAGATAACAATTATACTAATCAAGTATCTAGGTTGGGGATTCCAGATAATTTTATTCATCATGGAACGCAAGAAGAGCTGTGGAAAGAATGTGGAATTGATGTAAATACAATTGTAAAAAACGCAGAAAAAATGATGAACACAAATAGTATATCAAAAGCAGGATAAGACTTTTAACAACTATAATATTATTTACAAATGATTAAAGAAAGAATAATTGATATAATAACGCATCCAAAAATTAATGAAACAATTAATATTAATGGATGGGTAAGAACAAGGCGTGGTAGTAAAAATGTTTCTTTTATAGCCCTAAATGATGGGTCAACAATAAAAAACTTACAAATTGTAGCAGAAGCATCTTGTTTTAAAGAAGATCTAATAAAAAAAATAACTACAGGAGCCTGTATTAATGTTATAGGAAAGCTTATTAACTCAAGTGGTAGTGAGCAAAGCCTAGAAGTAACTGCTGAAACTATTAAAATTCTAGGGCCTGCAGATAGCGAGGATTATCCTTTACAACCAAAAAAACACAGCTTAGAGTTCTTAAGAGAGAATGCTCATTTACGATTTAGAACAAATACCTTTTCAGCAATTTTTAGAATAAGACATGGATTAACTTTTGCTATACATAATTACTTTAACAATAATGGATATATAAATATTCATACTCCAATAATTACAGGTGCTGATGCGGAAGGGGCGGGAGAAATGTTTAAAGTGTCAAACCTTGATTTTAACAACTTACCTAAAAAAGAGAATGATACAATTGATTTTTCTCAAGATTTTTTTGGTAAACAAACAAATCTTACTGTTTCAGGACAGCTTGAAGCTGAATTGGGGGCGCTAGCATTAGGAAGAGTATACACTTTTGGACCTACATTTAGAGCAGAAAATTCTAACACATCAAGACACTTATCAGAATTCTGGATGATAGAGCCTGAAACTGCATTCGCAGACTTGAATGATAATATGGATTTAGCTGAGGATTTTCTTAAATACTGTATTAAGTATTGTATAGAAAACTATGAGGATGATCTTGATTTTTTAAATCATAGACTTGAAGAAGAAGAGAAAAATCTTAAAAAAGAAGAGAGGTCAGGAATGAGTCTTTTAGAAAGGTTAGCCTTTGTTGTTGACAATACTTTCGAAAGAATAACTTACACCCACGCAATAGAGATACTAAGAAACTCAAAACCAAATAAGAAAAAGAAATTCCAATACTTAATAAATGGATTTGGAGATGATCTTCAGTCGGAACATGAAAGATATTTAGTTGAAAAAAAATTCAAAAAACCTGTAATTATTACTGATTACCCTAAAGACATAAAGGCATTTTACATGAAAATGAATGAGGATAACTCAACAGTTAGGGCAATGGATATTCTATTTCCTCTTATAGGTGAGATGGTAGGGGGGTCTCAAAGGGAAGAGGATTACGATAAGCTTTCTAATAGAATGAATGAGATGGATGTTGATAAAAAAGAATTATGGTGGTATATGGAAACCAGAAAATTTGGGACATGTATTCATAGCGGATTTGGGCTGGGGTTTGAAAGGTTAATGATGTTTATTACTGGAGTAAAAAATATTCGTGATGTCATTCCCTTTCCAAGAACACGGCAAAATGCTGAATTTTAAAAATGCAGAAACTCAATCAAACTCTTAATCAAAAACTAACCCTAAGTCCACAACAGATACAGTTTCTTGGTCTTTTACAAATTCCAATAATTGATTTAGAAAAACGTATCGAGAGTGAAATTGAAGATAATCCAACATTAGAAGAAGACGAAGAAGAAACTACTTTAGATAAATATGAAACTAATTATTCAGCTAAAGAGCAAGGTAGGAAAACTGACTTTATTGTAAACAATCTCACGAACAATACTGATACGCTAGCAAGCTTTCTTCACAAGCAGCTTATTGGCAATAACCTTCATGACAATCAGCTGACGCTTGTTAAGTACATAATAGATAGTCTTGATGATAATGGATTTTTAAGACGAGATCTAGAATCTGTAATAAGTGATTTTTTTATATCTACTGAAGTAGAGGTTAGTAAAGAAAAAATGTTAGAAGATATAAAAACAATACAAAATTTAGAACCTGCAGGGGTTGGGGCCAAAGACCTAAAAGAATGTCTTTTAATACAAATAAAAAAAAAGAGCCCTAAAAACAAGAGCTCTATTGTAACAATATTAGAAACCTTTTATCATGAATTCACAAATAAAAATTTTGAAAAAATAATTAAAGAGCTTCAAATTACTAGTAATGAACTTGGCCTGGTATACAAAGAGGTTGAGAAACTTAATCCAATACCTGGAGGGAGCTTTTCAAAAAATAAAGATACAATTCAATATATTGTTCCAGACTTTAAAATGACATATAAAAATGGGATTCTTGACGTGACTGTCAATAAATCAAATACAAAAAGGGTAACTGTTAATGCTTTTTATAATACGCTACTATCTGAAACAAAAGATTCAGCAACGAAAGATTTTTTAACTCAGAAATTGGATAAGGCAAGATGGTTTGTAGATGCCTTAAATAAAAGATACGAAACCTTGGAATTAGTGATGGTGGCCATTAAAGACATACAGCAAGAGTACTTTGTTTCTGGAAAAGAAAGTGACTTAAGGCCTATGAAACTTGCAGATATAGCTGAAAAAGTTCATTTAGATATCTCAACAATTTCTAGAGTGACTAATAGTAAATATGTAGAAACCTCTTTTGGGACCTATCTTCTTAAAGATTTTTTCTCTGAAGCATATAGAAAAGATAACGGGGATATAATTTCAACAAAAGAAATAAAGAATAAACTAAGTGAGATTGTTAGGGATGAAGACAAAAATAGTCCATATACTGATGAATGGCTTTGTAAATTATTAGGTCAAGAAGAATATCACATTGCTAGAAGAACCGTTGCAAAATACAGAGAAAAGCTTTCAATTCCAATTGCTAAACTAAGAAGAAAAATCTAATGTTTTTTTCAAAAATAATTTCAAAAATATTACATCCTATTTTTATTCCTTCAGTTGTTATGATAATTCTAATTAAAAATTTTCCTAATACTCTAATACTGCCAAATCAAGCTCCATTTGTTATTGCAATATCTATTATTTTTACATTATTTCTACCTCTTTTAAGTGTTCTGTATTTCTTACTTACAAAAAAAATTCGAAGCCTAGAGATGGTGGAAAAAGAAGAAAGATTCCTCCCTCTTTTAGCATCAACCCTTTGGATGATATTGGGTTTTATAATAATGAAAGAAGTCTTTACATATAGTCCAGCAATTAAATCTATATATCTAGGCGCTATATATACTCTTGTAATGGCAATGATCATAACAATAAAGTGGAAGATTAGCCTACATATGATTGGTATAGGGGGGGCTGTTGGGGTTTTTTTAGCGCTCCAATTTTCATATGGAGAATTATACAACACCTTGTTGATGTCAATATTTTTTTCAGGAATACTTGGCTATTCAAGACTTGAGCAAAAAGCGCATAACCTGAAACAGATTTATTCAGGTTTTATGCTTGGTTTTTTAATGATGGCAATAAATGTTCACTATTTATAGCTTTGTATTTTTATAATAGAAACCTTTCTATTAAGCATAGCCTCAAGGCCATAAATCTGTAATAATGGGTTTTGAGAAATTGTATTTATACTTTCAGATTCTCCTAAAGGAACTTCTAAAACCTTCAGCTGATTGCTAACTATAAAATCATTCATCACTCCGTTGTTATAGCTAGAAAGGTAACGAATAAGTGTTCTTATTCTTAAAGATGAAAGCTGGATATTATAAATACTATCTGCTAATTGACTTGTATAACCTTTTATTTGAATGTTTATCTTATAACCAGAATTAAGATCTGTAACAAGTTTGTCTAATAATTGATTCAGTTGATTATAGTTTCCTTTTAAAGAATCTTCAAAAAATAACGTTAGGCGAGGGTCGTCATTATAGAGAGGGTAATCATCTAGCCTCATAAAATAGTTAACATATGTTTCCTTATAGCTTTGTGTATTACTAGTAATTGTATCATATGGGTTAGGCTGATTATTATCAAAATATAGATTTAAAGGTAAAAACTCAGAATATGTTGGGGGCTCTACAGTATCTGTATTGGTAATAGAAACTGAAAAACTATAGATGTTATTACAACAACTGTCACTATTCTCAATAAATAAAGAGCTTCTATTTGAAGAAAAATAACCCTTATTTTCTGTATAAAAAATCAAATACATATCATCGTTAATTGAATTAAATAAATTTTTATTTATTCTATTACTCCAATTATTAGGAACTCCGTTAATACTATAAATATCGTACCCTCCAAGATTGTTAATTATTTGGTTAGAGCTAAAATAAAGGGCTGAATCAAAAGAATTATAATAAGGAGTTATCTCGTGATACTCAGTATTAACCTTTGGTCCAGCATTGAGTGGAGCCCCTAACTTGTCTGAATTATCAATTATGCTAAACCAAATATCTAAACCACCGAAACCACCATCACGATCAGAAACAAAGCATAAAAACCTACGATCACGGATTGTAAAAACATGTGGCTGTGTATTGTGTGAGCCGCTAAATATTTCTGGATAAATATCAGTAAGATTATAGGTGATGTTTTTTTTAGTAAGCATAATATTACAGTCAGAATTATCAATATTACATCTACTATAAAAAAGCAAATCACCATCATGACTTATTGTGATATTTCCGGTGCTGAAATTACTTAGGTTGTAATCGTGAGAATAAATTTTATTCCAATTATTGTTTGATTTTGTAGCTCTAAATATTTTAGAGCTGTAAAATTTATCATTATAAAAAATAGAGGTAAAAAATGCAGTGCTATCACTAATCTTTAGAAAGTTAATCTCAGAAGAAAGAGTATTTATATCTCCTGATATGGGTAGTATTTTTGTTTGTGAATAACTATTAAAATAAATAGAAAGGAGAACAACTGTTTTTATAAATACTTTGGACATATAAATTCTTTTTTAAGTTCTTTATTTTTTAAATTCCATGAATATACAATAGAAAACTCCAGTCCTCCATAATTATTAGTGGCTATAGAAAGGTCTGAAACATTAATGTCATATGATAGATTTACTGAAAAACCACCCATGTCCAATCCAAGTTTAGGAATAATCGCGTCTTTATAACGATTATAAATTCCTAAACTGAGCTGAAGATTATTATATAATTCGTTATGAGTACTGTAATTAAAATCTATTCCATAGATAATCTCTTCAAAAGACGATTGTTTTGATGAAAAGAAAGACCCCTCTAAATTAAGGTTATTCATAATATAATATTTAGAGATAAAATGAAAATTATATTTTATAGGTGTTGATAATTGTGATGTTAGGGAGAAAGATTGGTCAGGGTTATTAAGATGGTATGCGGCAAGACCCGTTTCTATAGTCATCATATCATTTATTTTTCTAGTAACAAGCCCACCAAAAGCAATATCAAGAAAAAAAACACTCTCATTAATAATGCTTTCATCTTCAATAAAAACTAAGGACGATATATCATAGGTGCGCTGAAAAGCACCAATTAAACCTCCAACAGAAAAGCTGCTTATTTTATTTTTTATTATTATCTGAGACAATGAAATATTTAGCCCTGAAGTTTTAAAATTAGCATCCCCAGAATTATCATTTATAAAATTTAATCCTAGTGATGTACTTGAAAAATAATTTTTTGCATAAACTGATAAAGAAATTGTTTTAAAAGGATCGGCAACAGAACTCCATTGAGATCTTCTTTGAAAATTAGCTTGAAAATCATTATCCTGAATTCCTGTTAAAGCTGGATTTAAGTTAACTTTTGAAATATTAAATTGAGAAAAATGAATATCCTGAGCATTTAAAACAAGTGTAAAGCAGGAGCAAAATATAATGATAATTAATCTCATTCTATAAGAGTTATATTTCCTTTTTTAAATAATCTTTTACCCCCTGCGCATTCAATCTCAAGGTAGTAATCTAAAACTTGAGAGTGTAACTTTTCTCCTTTATAAGTTCCGTCCCAATGAGTATTAATATTGTTAGATGCAAAAATTTCTTGTCCTAACCTATTAAATATTTTTAAGTTAAAAAGAATTAAATCTACCCCTTTATTTATAATTCTATAGTTGTCATTAATATCATCATTATTGGGAGTAAATGCTGTTGGAATAGTAATGCTATCTTCATCACATAGAAGGTCTCTAACCATTATATACAGTGAGTCTCTTATAGAGCATGAATTATTAAATACCTTAACAGAATACCATGAAGAAGAGTCTATAGTGAAGCTTAACAAAGAATCAATACTCCCATTAAACCACATAAAAGAATCATTAGTCATAATGTTCAATTCGACAGGAAAACCGCTAATAACAATATTATTTTCGGCCCATAAAGAATCTATTATTGGTTTAGCGATTACTTTAACATTTATTGAATCACTAATGGAACAACCAGCACTATTTAACACCTCAACAGTATACCATAAAGTAGAGTCAGGAATATCTTGAACTTCTGAAGAATCTAAAGTAATAAACTCTATGTCTTGAGGGTTCCATAGGTAATGTATAAGCGGGTTCATTGAGGTAATATTCAAAACTTCTAGATTAATTGTATCTCCTTGACATATTAATGTGTCAGATAGTAAATCAATATCGATCATATCTGACAAAACCTCAACACTATCAACTGCAAAGCATACGCTATCAGACACCTTTATATAATAAATTTGAGGAGACAGTGATAAAAAATCAAGTTGGTGAGATAGGGTGTCCGTGAAAAAGCTGTTGCTTGACCATATAATTTCATTAGAATTAAAGCTTACGTTCGCAGATAATAAAATGGGTGAAGAGCAATAAGAAGTGTCATTGGGTGCCTCCACAAAGATGTCATTAACAACAACCTCTTGAATAAGAGTGTCATTACACGTTCCATTTGATATAACAAGTTCGTATATTATATTATCAGTAGCTGATGTATAGGGGTTAGAAATAAATGGATTGTTTAAAAAATCAATTGGCATCCAACTATAATTAACTAAGGAATCATTTAGCCCTGGTATACCTATCTGCAAATAAGAAAAATCGCATTTACTTAATGGGGCAAGAGTATCTCTTGATCCAGATAATATATATATGGTTTTTGTAATAGTATCGGATATATTGCAAGATTGTACCGATGTTGATATTAAACTCACTTGATATATCCCGGAATTTAAATATTGGTGAACTGGATTGATTTGAGTTGAAAAATTACCATCACCAAAATCCCAGATAAAAGACACATTATTATTAACAGGATATGATGAGTTATTGTTAAAACTAATAGAGGTTGTGCAATTAAGCAATGGGGCTAAAAAATCAGCAATAACAATGGGTCTTCTAAAGTCAAATTTAAAAACAGCATTGTTACAATTACTACTATTATTGGTGGTAGACACTGCTCCAGGGTTTGGAAAAATAGGAAAATCATTATTGTTTCCGCAACCAGCACAAACAGATTGGTAAATAATTCCATTTTTATCAAATCTACTTGTTCCCCCGTCAACATGCTCATTGCTCTGGCTTCCTCCAAAATAAGTTGCGTATTCTAAACTGTCAATTAATTCATTTATAACAGCTAAATAAAAATCATTACCGTCTGTTGATGTTTGAAATGCTGAATTAGTTACTGGTAAATTTAAAGTTGATAGTTGTCCCCCAAGGTTTGACCCCCAGCCAGATATATAAATATTATTACATCGGTCAACTAAAAAAGCTGTTGGGGAAATATCTGGAGACCCTTTTCCTGTTCCAATAACAGTAGAGCGAATAATACTACTTAGATCATTACTAAATACAGCAATAAATTGTCCCCCACCTTCTTTGTAATAACTTGAGTTTACTACTAAATAAGTAGAGTCAGCATTTGTTTGTCCAAAAAGATAAACATGATTTTTATCACTCAGCTCAATAAAATATGATTGATCATATTTTGTTGACCCATAGTAAGATGATTTAAGAATAGATGTTCCATCTTTATTAATTTTTGTAACAAAAGCATCTGCCATTAATGAATCATTATAATTTTCATTATATGAGAATGGTGTTGTAGGAAAATTATCAGAAATTGTTCCTCCAGTAACATATATATTATCATCTTTATCAAGAGCTAGGGAATATGCTGCGTCATCTTTATCTCCACCTAAAAATGAACTCCAAATAATTGTAGAAAGTTGATTGTCCATTTTAATTATACATCCATCTTGATCTCCATCTAAAAAAGATTGAAATGTGTTTTGCGTTGTAGGAAAGTCAGGAGAACTGGTTGAGCTTACAATATATACGTTGTTATTATCATCAACATCTATTTCTCCTCTTATTTCGTCAGCATAATTAAATTTTAATGCTGTAGAAATATTAAGTCCATCATTATTACTGCCTCCTAAAAATGTTGACGAAAGTAATGCCCCTCCATTATTACTTAATCTACTAACAAAAATATCAGATCCATTAGGAAAACTTACCCCTAAACCAGAAGGGAAAAAATTTGCTCCTCCTGAAAATATTGTGTCAAATGCAGATTGAGTAACAGGGAAATTATCTGAACCTGTTGTTCCTAAAATAAATAGTTCATTGTTTGAATTAACTACCATACTATGAGGAAGCTCATCCAGATTACCTCCTAAATATGTGGAGAAAATACGTGAGGTGCCACTAGTATCATATTTTGTAATAGCAATATCAGTAACGCCCCCGCTAAAACTTGTTTGATAGGCGCCAATTGTAACTGGATATTCTGTGCCAAATGCTGTGCTTCCAGAATATAAAAATCCTAAATTATCATATGTTGCTGTATATCCAAAATTATCAGAAATGGATCCAGAATAAGTTGAAAAAACTAATGTTGGGTCTATAACTAAATCAAATGCCGAATTAAATCCGTTTGGAAAATCAAAACTTACAGTATTATTATTAAGGATAAATTTACATGCAACTTCTATTTTTTTACCATTTATTATTTGATAAGAAAAGGGCTTAAATTCAGTTATTGTATTAACTGATGTTGTAATTATTAGATTCTCTTTTTTTAAATTAATTTTATCATGGCCTTGATACTTAATTTTAATATTTTTATAGTTCGCTCCTTTTGATATGTATAAATCATACTTTAGTGAGCCATCAGTAATAAGGAGCTTTAAGTCAATACCTTTATATAAGTTTTTCTGGATTAGTTCCTTATAAACACCAACATCTTCTGCCCAGAATTGCTTTGAGCCTAAATAATAATTTTCTTTATATCTAGTTTTCTCAAAGAAATTACAAACTATATTATTTGTTTTATTTTTAAAAGAAATAGTGTATGAATGGCAATTTATCTTTTCCCTTGAAATTTTTCTTTTATGGTGGTCTGCAAGCTGTAACTGGTCATAAAAAGAAAAAGTGAGTTTTCCTTGTTCAATAAAAAGAGCCCCCCCTTCTAATTTCTTCTTAGCAATTACATTAAATGGATACTGGCCTTTGTTTTCAATAAAGTAAGATTGTGGGAATAACACATTGTAACTAAAAGAAGCTAATACTAGCAAATATAATTTTATATAAATTATATTTTTCATATTAAAAATTAAAAATTACTATTAATAATATTCATTAAACTGTCTTTTACAATCATATATTCTTCTTTATTTTTATTGCTTATAGGTTCGCCTGGTGGAAGTTTTTGTTTGTAGGGGTCTACCTGTTTATTATTATTCCAAAACCTATAACATACATGAGGCCCTGTTGCAAGCCCCGTACTTCCAACATAACCTATAACATCTCCTTGTTTTACAAACACCCCCTTGCGAATACCTTTTTTTATTTTAGACATATGTAGGTATTGTGTTGTGTAGGATTTATTATGACGAACCTTAACATAATTTCCGTTATTTTTAGTATATGATGCTCTTACAATTGTTCCATCAGCTGTTGACATAATCGGAGTTCCTTTTGGGGCGGCATAATCTGTTCCAAAATGCCCTTTCCATCTTCCGGTAACAGGATGCTTTCTTCTATTACTAAATTTAGAAGATATTCTGCTAAATTTTAAAGGAGCTGATAAGAAAGCCTTGCGCAGTGTATTGCCTTTTTCATCAAAGTAATCTCCATAATTATCCTGTTCTTCAAAATAAAAAGCATATAAATTAACCCCCTTATGAATAAATTCAGCAGCTAAAATTCTGCCAATTCCTATTTTTTCTTCTTTAATATATTTTTCTTCAAAATAAACCTTAAACTCATCCCCATTTTGAACTTTAAAGAAATCTATCGACCAGGCATAAATTGCTTCTAATTCCATAACCAAATTTGCTCGATCCCTCTTACCTAGAGTGCTATCGTCTACTGAGTCCCATAATGAATATGTTATTTCTCCAGAAAGAACTCTATTAATAGTTGTAATTTCTTTTTCACCTTTATAAACTTTAATTTCATCTCTTATATCAAATACTATATAAGCAGAAGAACTTTCTTCATATATTAAGTATTGGGCTATTTCATTTGAATCTTTAGAACACAAAACGGTGTATTTATGGTTAGGCAAAGCTTTCCTAAAATCAAAAATACCTTTTGAATTGTTTACAATTTTGTCTATTTCGTTATGATCAATATGATGTAAATAAAAGACCGCACCTAATGTCTGATTATCATTGATATAACCCCTGTGTACTGTAAAGGAGTCTGTATTAATTCCGTATTCTATATTGGGTTCTTTTGGTATTATAGCACTGTCATCTTTACTAAATACTAAAGGGGTTTTATTAAAAAGATTAAATAATATAAAAACCAATGCGAAAAATATTAATATTATTTTAAAAAGAGTTTTCATAAGTGCAATTTAAATTATTTATCCTTTAGAAAATAGTGCTAGATATTGATTTGTTGACAATTAATACTTAAATGTTTTCGCAAACTTCCTTTGAAAAA
>Ga0114999_10004329_pt1 | contig 17251 bp, 14 predicted proteins | sample ArcticOcean_MG_C_3_FD_89820 | JGI IMG/M metagenome (GOLD analysis project Ga0114999, IMG submission 89820) | Marine microbial communities from western Arctic Ocean - ArcticOcean_MG_CB8_126 | ecosystem: Environmental > Aquatic > Marine > Oceanic | place: Arctic Ocean: Canada Basin | collected...
ATGTTGGTTTCAGTCCATCCTGGGCAAATCACATTGATTCTGATCGGAGTCTTCGCATATTCTAAGGCCGCGGATTTAGTGAGTCCAATCACGCCATGTTTGCTGGCTGAATAGGCGGATTGATTTCTCACTCCATGTAAGCCTGAAATAGAGGACGTGTTGACAATCACACCAAAGTTTTGTTGAGACATTTGTTTCAGTTGGTGTTTCATGCAATACCAAACTCCATTTAAGTTGGTATTGATCACATTCAACCAATCGTCTAATTCACAATTTTCTGTTTTTTTGATCGCTCCCGTGGTTCCAGCATTGTTGAAGGCATAGTGAATCTCCCCATATTTACTAATAATCTGAGCAATCGTCTTTTCTACCTCTTGATGCTGAGAAATATCGGTACGAAAAAACTCTGCACTATAGCCGTTTTTGGTGAGATTTTCAACTTGAACTTCGCCGTTTTTTTTATCTCTATCTAAAATGATGATCTGGGCTCCATTTTCCGCGAATTTAGTGGAGGTGGCCTTACCAATCCCATTCGCCGCTCCTGTAATGACCACGACTTTTTTATCGAAACATGTATACATTTTAGTCAAACAATTAATGGTTATGGTTTTAGATTAACAATCTATCTTTCAAATCGATGGATTTGTATTGATCATAAAAAGGATAAATATTTTTTAATAAATGATCATAGCCTTGTCCACCATATATTTTCAAACAATTTTTGAAACAAATATCTTGTGATACTAGCAATTTATCAACAAATTCATCATTAATCTTTTGTAAAATAAATCGTATCAGAATCTCTGTAAAAGGTCAATTTTCGACTATCGATTATAAATTCTATCTCCAAACTGTCTTATTCGATAAAAACCTGTATAGGTGATGACATTGAAACCCGTTGCGCTGGATAGGTGTTTTAATTTGTAAACATTTCTTCCTATCCCACAATTGGTGACTCCTACGATGGTGTTGCTACCTTCATTATTGAATTAATTGACCTCATTTATTGCTTCAATCACATCGTCTAAAACACAATTGCCCGGTCTCAGATAAGGGTTTCTTTTAATTTTCATAAATTTCAAGAGTGATTTCTTCCCCATTTGCCTCAATCGCATTGAAATTAGACTGGTCCTAAAATAAATGTTCGTCGACTAAATACGAGGTTCTCTTTTTTCAATCATGCCATTGACCGAATTTATTGTCATGATTTCACACTATCGGAGGAAGGACATCATTTCCAAATAGTTCAATACTCGCTATTTAATTTGAAATAGTTTTTTAGGGTTATTGATTAATAGGTTTTTGAGAGAACTGTCTTTTAATCCTAAGGTTTTTAAATTTGGTATTATATTTTCTAGAAAATGTGAATAACCCATGCCACCAAATCTTCTTAAGCCTGTTTTGAAACAAACATCTTGGGAAATCAGTAGTTGTTTTTCGTAGCCTAACTCACATAATTTGACTAAGGCATTCATTCTAGGGTAATCGGAAAGCCCTCCTGCACCAGGAAAAGCATTGTCAAAAAAATCAGATTTCCCAAAACAATCGTAACTGAGATAAATCCCTTGATCTAAGAGGCTTTTGTGATAATCTAAATCAAAACAGGTCCTGTCTGCATGACTTAAATAAAATTTATTCAAGTTTACTTTTTCTTGTTTCAACAATGCAATATAATCCATACCGCATTTGACAAACCCGTTTCTTTTTTTTACATCAATCAAGGCCGGGTGTATGGTCATCGGAACATTCGTTTCTTTTTGAGCAAGACAAGCCGCCAAGATAACTTTTTTTTCAAGTTCGGTGTAAGGGTCTGCGCTGCATCCACATTCCCCAATCAAGCCAGCCTTAATATCCGTCTTCTCAATACCATCCTTGATCTCACTGATCATGATTTCAGCCAGCTCATGAATGGTCTTTTGTTGAATATAAGCAGGGTAGGTGGGTTCCAAATACCACCCTGTTGAAGCGATGACATTGATCCCTGTTTTCGCTGAAATAGTTTTCAGAGAATTGATATCTCTCCCCATACTGATATTAGTGACATCCACAATCGTCTTACCACCAAATTGATGGTAACGTAATAATTCATCAATAATGAATTTGTTATTGTCGAGCACCAAATTGTCTTTTGATCTGGTGGGGTCCCGTTTTAAAGCACCTAAATTTTTAATTTTTACTTTGTCATGAAGTATTTGATCATAATCTTGATTGATTGATTTTGCGATGTTTTTTGTGACATTGAAACTTTTTGAATTTATTTTTCCTGCAGATGCCATAAAACTGATATCCACATGGAGATGCTCATGCATCAAGACAATGCCTAAATGTTTAATATCAAGCTGACCTAAAACGGTATTGATTGTTTTCATTGCTTATATTCTCGTGATTTCATATTCTAAGGATATTTTCATACCTGAGGAATTGCTGAGTTCGCAGTAAAATTTATTGGTATAAATGATTTGATCAGGAATGAGGGGAGGCGTTCCGCATAAGATAATGGAATTATTTACGTCAGATTGTATCTCTTCCTTGACAAAATCAATAATTTCTTCGGGTTTCATAAAAATTTCAAGAGAGGCCTCTTGATACAATATTTTTTCATTTCCTTGATCAGTCCAGCTTTTTAAGGTTAAAGACTTCCATTCTTTGATTTCTGAATAATCCCAAACGACATCGGATAAGACGACAGGACAAACTTGTTTTGATTTTTCGACATCATGTTTTTCTATTCCTCGGTCGGTATGGTCACTGGCAAGGCCCAGATAGATTTTATCATTTTGCAACAAGAGGTAATATTCAACTTCTCCTGAAGTGTCATCTGAAATGACACGAATGCCTGTATTGACGGCATGAGACAAGTTAGCCTTTTTATACAACATGGGGGTTTTGTCAGGAGGGGTGACACCAATTTTTTTCAACTCATCGATATGATCTTGGAGGGCTTGTTGGTCACTGGAGGTGTAACCACAGATGTAAATATTTTCAATCTTCGTTTCTAAATTTGTTAATTTGTCATCCATTAATAATTTAAAGTTTTTCATAATCCCTTATTGGTTGTTATAATCGAATTCCACCACTGATGTTTAGTGCTTCCCCAGTAATCGCTCTCGACTTTTCTAATGATAAATAATAAACCAGATTGGCGACTTCCTCTGGCTGGATAAAACGTCCAATCGCATTCGATTCTTTTTCCAATATCGCCATTGATGAAGAGCTTTCCGATAGCTCAAATTTTAAACGGTTTCTGAGCATCGTCGTATCAATTGGCCCTGGGCAGATGGCATTGACCGTGATTCCATGTTTAGCGACTTCGAGAGCAATTGTTTTTGTTAAACCAATCAAGCCATGTTTAGAAGCGCAATAAGCGCCTCCGTATTTAAATCCGACTTTACCTGCAACAGAAGAAATATTTATAATCCGCCCCCATTTCTTTTTGATCATTCCTGGTAATAAGCGCTTGCTCAATATATAAGGAATTGTTAAATTAATATGAAGACTAATTTCCCAGAAATTATCATCATATTCATGAATCATTTTTGGATTCACTCCGCTTCCAATTCCAGCGTTGTTGACCAATATATTGACGTACTTATAATCAACGAGTATTTCATTAATCACTTTTTCTAAATATTTATTATCATTCAGATCTAAGTGAACTCCTTTGACATTATGATTTTTATTTTTTAACTCTTCTACCGTTTGAGTTAATTCCTTTTCAGCTTTGTCAATGAGGATCATCATCGCTGTATCTTTTAAGAGAACGGATGAGATTGCTTGACCAATTCCTTTGGCACCACCTGTAATTAAAGCTATTTTTTTCATATCAATCTGTAAATTAAATGCTTCCTTCTCCCTTACTTCAAATAAAAAATTTAAAAATCCATTTTATTACTCGTAGTGGGACTTATAAAGCAGTTGATGGGATCAATTTTAATATTTACCCTGAAAAAACCCTGGGTCTTGTCGGCGAAAGTGGTTGTGGAAAATCTGTTACTGCCAAATCCATTCTTCGCCTGATTCCACCGCCTGGAAAAATTGTATCCGGTGAAGTTTTGTATCATGATCATGATGAACTAGTGTCTTTATCAAAAATTGATCCAGATGGTAAACAAATCCGAAATATTCGTGGAAACAGAATATCCATGATCTTTCAAGACCCGATGTCCAGTTTGAATCCTGTTTATACGATTGGTGATCAAATTATTGAAAACATCAGAATCCATACAAAAGTTGATAAATCGACCGCCAAAAAGAAAGCCATTGAATTACTCAATTCCGTTAAAATTTCGTCCCCTCACCTAAAAGCCAATAATTTTCCTCATCAATTTTCAGGAGGCATGCGGCAAAGAGTACTGATTGCCATGGCGCTTTCTTGTAATCCCAATCTTCTCATTGCTGATGAGCCGACAACGGCTCTGGATGTAACCGTTCAGGAACAAATACTAGAGCTTTTCAATGAATTGAAAGCACAATATAAAACGGCAGCGTTGTTTATTTCCCATGATTTAGGGGTCATTGCAAAAATTGCAGATTTTGTTGCCGTGATGTACCTTGGTAAAATTGTCGAATATGGCCCTGTTGATGACATTTTTAGTAATCCAGCTCATCCTTATACAAAAGGTTTAATAAAATCTACTCCCTCCATTTTGGGATCCAGAAAACTAAAACTGGATACAATAGAAGGGCAAGTGCCTACTTCAAATATTGAAATTAAAGGCTGTGTCTTTTACAGTCGTTGTGAATACGCAACAAAAGAATGTCAGCAGACCTCACCTGAGATGGTAAAAATGAAAGAAGATCATGTGGCTGCTTGTCTGAAATTAAACTGAAAGGTTCTATGTTAAACAACACACCTTTAATTGAAGTCAAAAATTTAAAAGTTCATTTTCCTGTTCGTAAAGGACTTTTGCGTAATACAACGAACTATATCAAAGCCGTTGATGGCATCAATTTTTCAATAAATAAAGGAGAAACACTGGGTCTGGTTGGAGAAAGTGGTTGTGGTAAAACGACCACTGCCCGTGCTATCTTACAATTAATCAAACCAACCTCAGGCGATGTTCTTTTTGACTATTATGACGAAACGCTTGAGCAATCTCGCATTATTAATCTTCCAAAGATTTCCGAAACAGACATGAAGAAGGTCAGAAAGCAAGCTCAACTGATCTTTCAAGATCCTTATTCTTCGTTAGATCCTCGGATGAAGATTAAAAGTATTATTGTCGAACCTCTATTAATTCATGGCAAGTTAAACCAAGCTGAAATTGATGCTCATTTAAAATTATTATTAAGCGATGTCGGCCTCAACTCTGACGTTCTGGAACGCTATCCTCATGAATTTTCAGGAGGGCAACGGCAACGGATTGTCATTGCCCGAGCTCTTGCATTGAATCCTAATTTTATTGTTGCAGACGAGCCTGTTTCAGCTTTAGATGTCTCCGTCAAAGCACAAATTATTAACCTCTTGAATGAATTACAAAATAAGTTTCATCTGACGCTTTTGTTTATTTCTCATGATTTATCGGTTGTTCGTCATGTCTGTGAGAATATTATTGTCATGTACCTTGGCAAAATTGTTGAAATTGGTAAAACTGAGGATATCATCTTTTCCCCAAAACACCCCTATACCGAAGCCCTTCTCTTATCTGTACCTATTCCTGATCCAAAAATTGAAAAAAACAAATCACTTGTGATTAGTGATATCCCCAATGTGATTGACATTCCTCAAGGTTGTAGTTTTCAAGACCGATGTCAGTACTCACAAAAAATCTGTAAGAATGAAGATCCCCCTTCAGTAGATCTGAGCAATGGCCATTTTTCATTTTGTCATTTTGCCAATTCACTAGAATTGAAATCGATTGCAAGTTGACCAGATTACATAAATTCAGGCGCCAGTTTATCTCTCAATCCATCTCCCATTAAGTTCAGACCAATCACAATTAAAGATAAGATTGCTCCTGGAATTATACAGATCCAGGGAGAAAAACCTAAATAATAGACACCGCCTCTAATAATATTGCCTAACGTTGGGGTCGGAGGTTGAATGCCGAGCCCCAAAAAACTTAATCCTGCCTCTACCATAATGGCTTCGGATATAAATAAAACGGATTGGATGATTAAAGGTCCTGTGATATTTCTGAGGACATGTTTATATATGATGTAAATTTTGCTGCCTCCAAAAGAAAAGGCTGCTTCAATAAATTCGTTTTCTTTGACGGATAAGGTACAAGCTCTCGCCATTCTTGCAAACCGTGGCGACTGAGCGATCCCAATTGCAAGCACTAAAGGGGTAAAACCAGAACCGACTGCCGCGATGATTAACAAGCCCATGATCAATAAGGGAAAGGCCATCAGAATATCAACGACTCGTTGGACTAAAAGATCAACCGTTCCCCCATAAAAAGCTGAATAACAGCCTAAAGGCAACCCGATCAGAACTCCAATGATGACTGATAAGACTCCGACTGAAAATGAAATACCAATTGCAATGGATACTCGAGCGACTAAATCTCTACCAGTATCATCTGCGCCAAACCAGTGGTCAGCATTTGGAGGTAAAAATAAAAGTTCAAAATCATGTACATAAGGGGAATAAGGCCAAAATATAATTCCAATGATTGGAAGTGAAATCATTAAAAAGATGAGTGTTGATCCTAAATTTAATGATTTATCCATCTTACTTAATTATTCGTATCTTATTCTTGGATCAAGATAAGCATAGATGATATCCACCAATAAATTCGAAAGGGCGATAATCAGAGCATAAATAGCGAGTATTGTCTCGATTACAGGATAATCACGAGAATTGACCGAAATCACTAACAATTTACCTAACCCAGGTCTCCCGAACACCATTTCGGTCATGACCGTTCCAGCTAATACTGCTGCCAGCAGCATTCCGGCCGTTGTCACAATTGGGATCAATGCATTTCTGAAGACATGCTTAAGAATCGTTCGGATTGGACCCAACCCTTTCGATCTTGCGACGGAGACATAATCTTTATTGATTGTATCGAGCATACTGGCTCTGGTGATTCTGACCAGTGTTCCTGAAAGGAATAATCCCAGTGATAAGGAGGGCAAGATCAAGCGATACATACGATCAGCAAAATCATTCAAATTACCACCGCCACTTGAAGGGAAAATGGGAAAGATCAAGGCAAACAGCAAAATGAAAACGATGCCCACATAAAAGGGCGGCATTGATGGAAAAAACAATGAGACTATGCGAATGAAATGATCGACTTTTGTATTTCTTTTATACGCCGCGATAATCCCCAAGGGGATACCAATCAAGACGGCAATCATAAAACCTGCAATCGCCAACTCGATAGTAAATCGAATATGATGCGAGATCAAACTTCCAATTGGAACTTTTTTGACCAGCGAGTCACCAAAGTTGAAAGTGAATAATTTCGTAATGTATTCAAAATATTGTTGATAAATGGGGCGGTTCAATCCAAGAGTTTCACGTAAAGCCTCATGGACATCAGGGGAGGCGTGGTCTCCTAAAATAGCATAGGTGGGATCCCCCCCTGCAAACCTCATTACAATAAAGACAATGGTGACAGCCCCAAACATGACCACAATGGTCCATAACAATCGTCTAATAAAATATTTTACGATACGGGCCTCTTTCTGAGATTAGTTCACCCTACCCAACGAACTCTTTCAGATATTTTATGCCATTGGTTCCAAACTCTCGCTAATCCTGTTTTTGCAGGATCTCCACCTGGGTAACCCAAGTCGACTTTAGGACTGGCGACCTGCATGCCAAAAAGTCCCATAAATGGCATACCAGCTGCCTCTTCAAGAGCAATCATTTGAGCGTCTTTCAACATTTTAACCCGAGCTGCTGGATCTGTTTCAGTCCATGCAGAATCCACTAATTGATCAAATTTGTCATTCTTGTACGCCCCCATGTTTTGGCCAGGAGCATTTTTTGAATGCAAAAATTCATCGAGATAATAATTGGCATCAGGAAAACGAGAGGCCAGATAGATAGGCAGGGGGCTGCTTCCTCCCCTGGCTGCTTTGAAGAAATTAGGGGCTTCTAAAACATTGATATTAAATTTTATCTTAACTTGGGCAAGCTGTTGTTGTAAAACTTCATACACAGAACTCCAAATACCCCACGGTCCGCAGGGAACATTACCTAAATCGATCCCCTTGGAATGTCCTGCTTCAGCAAGCAGTCTACCAGATTTTTCCGGATCATAGGGATAGATTGCTTCTGATAAATTCAAGCCACCATATATCCCAAATGGTTCCCCAGCAGTATAAGGTGCAGTCATAGGCAAGATATTACTGGTTCCTTGTGAGAGTATTTTTGCGGCATCTTGAGGATTTATCGCATGGGCAATCGCTTTTCTGACCCGTATATCATCGAGGGGGGAGATGTTAAAGTTGCAGCGGACGATGCAAGGTGCGGCTGGCCATTGTTTCCATGTGTTTAAGCCGGCTCTATCTGCTAAAGCAGATCTCGCTTTGAAACCGCTAGTTGCCTGCATCAGATGCGCTTCACCGCCCCACATCGCAGCATCTCTTGAAGTGGCATCCCCATACAAGACGATTTCAAAGGCATCCACATTCGTCATCTCAACCTCCCCGTTTTTCCAGCGGAAATGATCCTTGAAGGGGGTCAGAATGACGCGATCTCCTGGCCGATATTCCTTTAATTCAAAGGGTCCGGTTCCAACGGGATTGGTTGAGTATTTATCTCCCATCTGCTCAACTGCTTTTTTACAAGCAATATTCCCCGTTTGCCAATCAAAGACTTTTGTGAGAAAAAGTGGATCAGGTTTTTGAGTACTCAGCTTGACGGTGTAACGGTCAACCACTTGAACATCGACATTATCGAATCTTTTACTCCACGCAGATCCTGTTTTGGGGTTTTTGATCCGATTGACTGAAAAGGCGACATCGTCTGCTGTGAATTCTCCAAATCCTTTTTGCCACTGAACATTTTCTCTTAAGTTGAACGTCCATTCCGTCAAGTCTTTATTGCTTTCCCAGTTGACTGCCAAATCCCCTTCCAGAGCAGCCGGGTCCGCGGATGATCCTCCTGGAGGGGTCCTGACTAAACTACCGAACATAGAAGCTACCACCGAATAGCCCGTATGATCGTTGGCCGTGTGTGGGTCAATCGAGCTAAATTGTCCCAATGCCATTGCTCCACGAATGACTTTTTTTGACTGAGCTTTAGCTGAAAAATTGATAAGGGGAGTGGCAATTGTTGCTGCTGCCAAAGTACCACCAGTTTTCTTAATAAATGAACGTCTCGTAGATTTCTTCGTCATAATGCCTCCGATTTGCAGTTAAAAATGTATCACTTCTTTTTAAAAGCCTTCTCAAGAGTGATATTTATTCTTTTTAAGGGAACAAATTGCTATTTTAAATAGATTTTAACAGGAATCTTTTCATGCAAGTCATTTTTCAATATCCAATGGCAAAGTGTCAACTTAAAAATTAAAAAACAATCTTAATCCAAAAAATTTAGAATGTCAAATAAAAAATATAATATATTGTATTTTTTTTATTTTGATATACATTATCAGTTAAGATAATGTATATTACAAGGAAAATAATTTTGAATTCAATAGAGATGGAGTTTAACAAATGAGTGAAGGAATGGAAGAGTTTAGAGAGAAAATTTGTGGCTGCGAAATCAGTATTAAAAGAAAAGGCAAAGGGAAGAAAGTTTTATTTCTGCATGGTGGCAGAGGTGCTCCAGTTTGGCTTCCATTTATGGAGGAACTCTCAAATAAATTTGAGTTATATGTCCCAGAACATCCAGGGTACGGTCAATCAGACACTCCTGAGTGGCTCGACAAAATGGAAGACGTTGGCTATTTTTATTTAGAATTGATTGAACATTTAAAAATGCAGAATATTCATCTAGTGGGCTCCTCAATTGGTGGATGGATTGCTGCTGAAATGTGCATCAGGAACACAAACAATATCAAGTCTTTAGTTTTAGCGGCCCCTGCCGGTTTATCCTTACAAAGACAATATGGTTTGGATCCCTTCCTTTCAACCGATGATGAATTCACCAGGAAAGCATTTTATGATCAAACATTGGCTGAGGGCATGATCAATCAGGAAGTGGATGAAGCAACAATGGACCTCATTTTAAAAAATAAAACCACAGGGGCGAGATTGTCTTGGAAGCCTCGATTATTCAGCCCTCAATTGGAAAAATGGTTATTCCGAATTAATATTCCTACCCTCATCATTTCGGGAAGCCATGATAATATTTGCCCTTTAGATCAGTCAAAATTATTCAATGAAAAGATTGAAGGGTCTCAATTGGCAATTATTGAAAACTGTGGCCACCTTCCTCATGTTGAAAAGACAGATGAGTATTGTGAATTGATTACAAATTTTATAATGGAGTAAAAAAATGCAGGTAATGTGCTTTCACTTAATGCCCTATGCATCCCTTGATTTGACGAAAGTGGGTGACAATGAATGTTTGTGGTTAGATTATCCCAATTCGAATTATGATCCTAAAGAAGGCAGCAAGTTATATAAAAGATACCTTGATGAAATAGTACATGGCGCTCAGTCTGGATTTCATGCCATTGGGGTCAATGAACACCACCAAACAGCTTTTGGATTGATGGCCACCCCGGGTGTCTTAGCGGGTGCTTTAACTCAAAGGGACATCGGTAATGTCAAATTAGGTGTCATTGGTAGGGGGCTTCCGCTGTTAGAAAACCCCTTAGCGATAGCAGAAGAGTATGCCATCATTGACAATCTCACAGAAGGCAGGTTGATTGCAGGATTCGTTCGAGGTATTGGAGTAGAATATCACACTTCTGGTGTAAACCCTGCTGAATCATTGGATCGGTTCCATGAAGCTCATGATCTGATATTACAGGCTTGGACTCAACCGGGGCCCACACAATTTCATGGCAAATATTATAGCCATCGTTATGTGAATATTTGGCCAAGACCCTATCAGGAACCCCATCCTGATATCTGGATCCCTTCTCAAGGAAGTACCGAGACTATTATGTGGGCCGCTCATCCCAGTAGAAAATACACCTATTATCAAACCCTTGCCTTAGCAAAGGTTATCGATAAATATTTGGGGATGTATAAATCTGTTGCAAAGGACTATGGTTATGAAGCAAGTCCTAATCAATTAGGTTGGTCAGTTCCTGTCTATGTCTCTGATACTACTGAAAATGCCATCAACGAAGCGAGACCTCACATTGAAGCATTTATTAATAAATTTTTAAAAATGCCCGTAGAACGGTTATTACCTGCAGGATATACCAGTGTTGCCTCCTTAAAGGGGCTTATTAATGCGCGAAAATCCACCACATTGGGAAAATACCAGACTATAGAAGCCCTCATGGAAAATCAAATGTTTGTTTGTGGAAGTCCCGATCAAGTTATAAAATTTTTCAAAAAAAGGATTCCTGAATTGGGTATTGGGCATTTGAGTGCTACTATGCATTTTGGTACCTTGGGTCATGATCAGACCATGCGCAGTATTGAACTAATGGGAAAACAAGTCATTCCTCATATTGAAGGATTATAATTTCAGTATTCCATTTGACTGATTATTTGACTAACATGTATACATGTTTCGATAAAAAAGTCGTTGTTGTAACAGGTGCAGCGAATGGGATTGGCAAGGCTACCTCCACAAAATTTGCAGAAAACGGAGCCCAAGTCATCCTTTTAGATCGAGATCACTATAATGGAGAAACTCAGGCTAAAGCACTCATTAGTAATGGGTTCAAGGCTGAATTTATTTGTACTGACATTTCCCAGTATCAAGAAGTTGAAAAGACTACCGCTCAGATCATCAAGAAATACGGAGAAATTTCCTGTGCCTTCAACAATGCCGGAATTGCAGAACCTCTCAAGAAAACCGAAGATTGTGAATTAGACGATTGGTTGAATGTCATCAATACCAACTTAAATGGAGTTTGGTATTGTATGAAACACCAATTGGAACAAATGTCTCAACAAAATTTTGGTGTGATTGTCAATACATCCTCCATTGGAGGTTTGCATGGAGTGAGAAACCTAGCTGCCTATTCTGCAAGCAAACATGGTGTGATCGGCCTCACGAAATCTGCGGCTTTAGAATATGCGAAAACTCCAATCCGAATCAATGTGGTCTGCCCAGGATTAACAGAAACCAATATGAAGCACGAGAATGCAGAACTCATACATGACGCAGATCCGCGTTTTCTCTCTGATTATGTCGTCGGGCGTTCTGGAAGTCCTGATGAACTTGCTGATGCGGTTTTATGGTTATCTTCTCCCAAGTCTTCCTTTGTCAATGGCCATACGATGGTCGTTGATGGAGGAAGGATGGCCTTATAATCATTATATAACATAGTGCTCACTAACTTTAAGCTGAATTTAAAATTTATCCAAAGAAGAAAGGAATTTTATGGGTTGGACTGTCGGAGTGGATGTCGGAGGAACCTTTACCGATTTTTATGCTGCAAACGATACCACAGGTGATGTCCACGTTGGCAAGACACCATCCACGCCAGCTAATCCGGCAGAAGCTATTATATCTGGGCTGGTTGCCTTGTGTGAACAATACAACATTCCAATCGCCTCAATAGAACGTCTCTCCCACGGAACCACGGTTGGAACTAACTCGTTGATTCAGCGCATAGGAGGTCGCATCGCCTTGATCACAACTCGTGGTTTCAGAGATTTGCTTGAAATCGGCCGCCAAACTCGCCCTCATATGTTCGATCTCTACATGGATCATCCTCCAGCGCTTGTTGAGCGAGAACACCGTATCGAGTTGAATGAACGGGTGGATGCAGCAGGCAAGGTTGTCCGCGCACCAAACAATGATGATATCGTTGCAGCAGTGGATGCTGTGATTGCCTCTGGTGCTGAAGCCTGCGCAGTCGGTTTTCTATTCGCATTTCTCAATCCAGATCACGAAGAAAAGGTTGCGGAGGTATTGCGTGAGCGTGCCCCGAACATCGCCATATCACTCTCATCAGAAATCCAACCGGAGTTTCGTGAGTATGAACGGCTATCGACAACCGTTTTGAATGCCTACCTCCAACCGGTGATGGGAAAATATCTTCATACCCTTGAACAGGGTGTTGCGGCCCATGCTCCTGGTGCAGCCCTGGGTATCAATCAATCCAGTGGAGGGCTCATGTCACCCCAACGAGCTCGTGAATTACCGGTACGAACAGCTCTTTCAGGACCAGCAGCTGGAGCAGTGGGTGCTGCCTACGCAGCGCGACAATCCGGACGCAATAAAGTCATCACTTTGGATATGGGAGGCACCAGTGCTGATGTCGCAATGATTCGTGATTTTCGGGTTGATCTGACATTTGATCGCAACGTTGCTGGATTTCCCATTCGATTGCCTTGTGTGGATGTTGAAACCGTTGGTGCCGGCGGAGGCTCCATCGCTTGGTTTGATCGTGATGAGTTGCTCAAGGCTGGTCCAATCAGCGCCGGAGCGGATCCAGGCCCTGCGTGTTATGCACTTGGCGGTAAGCAACCTACGGTTACTGATGCGAATCTGTTACTGGGGCGTTTGTCATCACGCGGACTGCTCGACGGCGGCATGGAACTGGATTTAGACCTTTCCCGCGAGGCATACAAACCCTTGGCTGAAAAACTCGGATTCACACTAGAACGGACAGCTCACGGATTGCTCGGTATTGTGGTTGCCAACATGGTGCGCACGATTCGGATTATTTCTGTAGAACGTGGTCACGATCCACGGGATTTTGTACTGATGCCTTTTGGAGGTGCTGGACCACTGCACGCCAGAGATGTTGCCATTAGCCTCGGCATCCAGGAAATGTTAGTTCCTGCTGCTCCTGGAATTGTTTGTGCGCAAGGTTTGATTGTCTCGGATCTGAAAGAGGATTTTGTAGCCAGTCGTCGCTTCGATCTTGATGATGCCGGTAGGGAGGAGCTTGCAACATCGTTCACTGATTTGCTGATGCGTGCCAAACAATGGTTCGAAGATGAGAAAACACCTGTCGATGGGCGGCGTCTGGAGCTGAGTTTTGATGCACGTTATGTCGGCCAGAATTTCGAACTTTTTGTGCCTATTGCGAACGGTCCCTCACTCAGTCTAGATGATCTTCCAGATTCAGCCCAGATGCATGCAAGATTCTGTACAGCTCACGAAACAGCCTATGGGTATGCCAGTGCAGAGGATCCGATTGAAATTGTAAATATTCGGCTTTCAGTCTATGCTCGTCTGCATAAGGACATTGAGACCCCAACTTCGATGGGCCAACATTTTGAACCGCAGCCACGCGAGATTCGTCCTGTGTATTTCAAGGCTGAGGTTGCCGTTGAGACTCCGGTTTATGCACGCGCAGATTTGTATCCAGGTCATTGCATTACCGGCCCAGCGATTATCGAACAGCTTGATACAACCACACCCGTCTATCCAGAAGATCGTGCCGAAACGACGGCCGATGGGCATTTGATTATAACAATTATGACACAAACGGAGAAATGAACATGAGCCATGACAAAACAGCGCTGGATCCTATCAGCTTAGAAATCATTGCAAACGGGTTACGATCAATAGCCGACGAATGTTTTATTGCATTGATGCGTTCAGCCTATTCGACAAACATAAAGGAGCGTCGGGATCACTCGATTGCCATTATTGATGCTAGTGGGAGGCTCATCGTTCAAGCGGTCGAGGCTTTGCCGATTCATATAGCTTCCATGAGCGGCCTTATTCGTTGTTTGATGGAGAAATATGGCGAAGACATTGAGGATGGCGATCTGTTCGTTGCAAACGATCCCCACACAGCGGGTGGCACCCATCTTCCCGACATCAATTACGCAATGCCGATATTTATTAAAGGTGAGATGGTTGCTTTCCTCTGCAACATCGCACATCACGCCGATGTGGGTGGGATGGCACCAGGTTCAATGGCGGGTGGTATGACTGAAATTTATCAAGAAGGTCTGAGAATTCCTGTCATCAAGCTTTTTCGTCGAGGTGAGATGCAAACCGACATTATGGATTTACTGCTCCTGAACGTACGAGTGCCTGAAGAACGCCGTGGAGACCACAACGCTCAGATCGCTTCCTGCCGGCTGGGAGTCCGACGGTTCCATGAAGTCGTTGCAACCCACGGATTGCCAAATGTAAAAGCGGCATTTGATGGAATTATCGATCGTACTAGGCAGCGCATGCGCAAGGCTATCGCTGAGATTCCCGATGGTACCTATCGTTTTGAGGACGTCATGGACGGCGACGGAGTGAACACCTATGACATTCCGATCAAACTGGCTCTCACCGTCAATGGGGATTCAGCAAAGTTTGATTTCACTGGTAGTAGCCCTCAAGTGGCCGGCAACATCAACGTCTCCATGAACGCGACTGCTGCGAGTGTCTGTTATGCTCTGAAAGCCGTGCTCGATCCAGATGTACCCTCCAACCAAGGTGTTCTGGACATGGCTGATATTGAAGCCGCCCCAGGCACAATACTGAATGCTAATTTTCCTGCACCAGTGGCAGCTCGTGCTCAAACTTGTATGCGTGTTATTGATGTGGTGCTTGGTGCAATGGCTGAAGCATTACCCGGCAGAGTGACTGCTGCTGCCAACGGAGCCAATGTCACAGCTGTCTTCTCTGGTATAGATCCTCGCAATGGCCGATCCTACCTCTACCTTGAAACAGTTGGCGGTGGGATGGGAGCTCGCCCCAGTAAAGATGGCAAAGATGGCGTGCAAGTGCACATTACGAATACATCCAATTTACCGGTTGAATCCATCGAACAAGAATATCCACTGCGAGTTGAGGAGTACTGCCTAGTTGAAGATTCAGGTGGTGCAGGCCAATATCGTGGAGGAATGGGGCTTCGCCGAGTGGTCACTCCTGTAGGTCATACTTGCGAATTCAATGGAGTGGGTGAACGTTTTCAGCACAAACCATGGGGACTGGCTGGGGGCAAGTCAGGTGCTTGTGGTCAGTTTCGGATACACGATATTGACGGTGAACGGCGTCTGGATGATAAACCCGGTAAAATTCATGTGCCCATTGAAACCCAAATCGTTATCGAAACACCAGGAGCCGGTGGTTTTGGTACTCCAGAAAATCGATTGGCCGACGCGGTTGCACATGATCAACTAAGCGGAAAATTCTCCTCCTCTTACATCGAGAGTCATTACGGCCACTCCGTAAAGCAATAGATAATCAGTTGAGAGTACTTCCGACCATTAATTTTCACACCTACTATCGACGCCCGGTATTGGGCATTGATTTGGTTGAAATTTCCCAAGATACGTTGGGGAAACTAAACAGTGGGTGTGGTCGACGTTACTGACGATTGTGATCACCAATTTAAGAAGAGCCTTATGCTGACTGCCAATGAAATTGGAATTTACCATAACGACGGACTGGTGATTCCAAAAAATTTTCGTTTTTCTGATGAGGAAGTGAGAAGTGAACTATCCTCAATAGTAGCGATTGCTCATTTTTTCAATCCATCAATGACTGATACACCCTTTGGCGGTGTTCCGGCCGAAGTAGCATAGTTGTTATTTTTAGGGCAGCCCTTCTGAGAACAAAATCACAAGAATAAGGAGCTTAAAGAAGAAAATATATTTTAGATGGGGATCATTCATTGAGGCGGTAAAAACGTGAAGCAGTGTTTTGAAAAAGATTACGCTTTTCTGATTCCGAAAAATGCGACACCCAATCACGGTAATGACCGTAAATTACTTTTGCGGTAAGACCGTCGTCTAAGTCACGATCGACAGGGAAGTTCGAAGCAAACATGCAGCGTTCTGTACCGAAAATCTGGATGACTTCAAGAACGACATCGCACATTTTGCGTCGTTTCTTTTCATCTTTGTGCCAGCCATGGAGCGTATAACCCAGCATTGAGAGTTTAACGTAGGTGTTCTGCAAATTTGAGAGTGCTTTTATGCCATTTCTCCACACTACCATCATAGCCTCGTCTCGTTTATTGTCTCCGCTGAGCTTGAGGGAGCCGATGTGGTCTAAGACCACTGGGATGTTAGGAAATTGAGCTAAGAAATTGGCTGCGGTGGTCAACTGGGGTGGATTGCACTGCAAGTCGAATGACAAGCCATACTTCTCTAGGAGTGGATAATTTGCAGCAAACATCGGATCAGTAAAATAATTCGCTTTGCGCGATCGTGGCCATGTGGCACGGTCTACCGAAGGTGTTTCTCCAGGCTTCAGTTCCCCATCCCAATTCAAAATCCAACGGATTCCCTTGAGCAGTGAACTCTC